>Ga0210005_1000496_pt1 | contig 30990 bp, 45 predicted proteins | sample CryGey02umfilter_3_FD_183961 | JGI IMG/M metagenome (GOLD analysis project Ga0210005, IMG submission 183961) | Groundwater microbial communities from aquifer in Utah, USA - Crystal Geyser 4/9/14 0.2 um filter (SPAdes) (version 3) | ecosystem: Environmental > Aquatic > Deep subsurface >... | reverse complement strand
CGACATAAACATTACGATGGCACAGAATAAAATTTTGCGTCCGCTTGGCGAATACATGCTCGGTGTCTTAATGGTTTTACAGCGTTCTTCCGGAGGCAATACTTCTTATTTTTTGGGCGAAGTTTCAGCCGCCGGCTGGTGGTATTATTTCCCGGTTGTTTTCGCGTTAAAAGAGCAAATCGCCTCGCTGATTTTGATTATTTTAGCCTTTATTGTGTCTGTTTGGCATATCCTAAAAGCTAAAAGCTATAAGCTAAAAGCTATTTATGACTATCTCGCCACGCATTTTCCCGAGTTTTCAATGATGTTTTTTGTGGCGTTTTACTGGGCTTACAGCATAAAAAGCCCGTTAAACATCGGTGTCCGCCACATTCTTCCCACTCTGCCATTTATTTATATTTTAACCGCGTCGGGAATCAAAAGATGGTTTAATAACGGCAGCTCAAAAAAAAGAAAAGTTAAGGGATTTTTTGTCGGCGTAATTATTGTTTGGTACCTTGCCGAAACATTGCTTGTAGCTCCCAATTTCCTTTCATATTTTAACGAATTCGGCGGCGGAACCGAAAATGGTTATAAATATGTAACCGATTCAAACTACGACTGGGGGCAAGATTTAATTAAATTGAAAGATTGGGCGGATCAAAACCTGCCTGCCGGCAGGCAGGTCGCGGTTGAATATTTCGGCGGAGGAAGCCCGACTTATTATTTAGGTGATAAATTTGAACCTTGGCAATCCTCTAAGGGTAATCCCGCGGATACCGGCATACACTGGCTCGCGGTTTCAATAAATAATATTCAAGGCGCTTTGGGCAAGCTCGCTCCTGGCCAAACCCGCAAACCCGAAGATGAATATCAATGGCTCCAAAAAATAAAAGACCCATACCAACCGGATTACAAAGCGGGAACTTCAATATTTATTTATAAATTGTCATTGGGATTTCATTAGAATAATTAGAGTAATTAGGTCAATTAGAGTAATTTACTTTAATTTATAATACACCCTGTTCTCCACCCTAAAATCAACATATATTATTTTTTCCAAGCCGGTTTTTTTCAAATTTTCAATCGCCGGCGAAACAAATTCCGGGTCAAATCTCAAACTAAAATATATTTTCGGCAATGAAGTTTGTGGTTGTTCAAAAACTATTTCTTGTAAAACAAGACTCCCCAATTTTAAAGCCTTTATTCCAAGGCCGGAATTTTCAAGCACATTGAAAATTTTAATCAAATTAGGAGTTAAATTTTCACCGAGAATGGAATCTCCCAATTTTAAATCTCTGCCGGAAAAATCATCTATTTTATTAATGGCATTTCCTTCAATCTCTGGCGCCACGGCGAAAAGGACGCCGTTCTTATCAAACCACCAGCAAGAAGTTGTTGTATTGTCTGTTTGCTGTTCGGCGCTTGTGGCGTTTGTTATTGTTTGTTGCCCTTTTTCGCACCATACCCCAAACCTTTCCCTTAATTTCACGCTGATATTAATTGTTCTCTCAATATAATCTTTTTTAAGGCTTATTTCGGCGATTTCCGGGCCTTTTTCAAATTCTCCCAATTTACCGATATTCCAAACTAAAATATTGTCCGAACCGAGAAACTTGGTTAATTTTGATTGATTAACGAAAAAACTTTTTAAATTATTTATTAAATCTCCGCCGTCGCCAAGGCTTTGGCGGGCAAGCGCGTTTGTATCCATATTAATCTGTGTTATGCGAAGCAACGGAGAGTAAACGAGCAAATAAAAAACTCCAGCGAGTAAAATCAAAAAACCCGCCACTGCGGCGATAATTTTATATTTCAGAAACTTCTTATCTTCCCTTTTATGTTTTTTATCAAAATTGATGTAGGTGGGAGTCATTTTAAAATTAACCTTTATTACTCATAATAAAACATTCCAACATTCTCAAGATTGTCGGAATGTCTCTATAAATTTGGCGAATTGCCTGCCATACGGTGAAAGCGAATGAGTCACGAACCGACCCCGATAATTCTTTTCTAAAAGTCCTGCTTGAACCAAGCGCCGAGTATGCTCCGAAATCGTTTTAAAATTACAATCTAATTGATCCGCCATATTTTCCAGAGTTACGCCTTCAAAATCTCTAACAAACAATAAAATCTCAATTCGTCTATGATTGGCGACCCCCTTAAAATGCCTTTCAAGTTTTTTCGCTGTCTTCATTCTATTTACCTATAATTTTATTTCTTTATTATATCACTTTTTTAATTTTATCACATTATGAGTATTTTAACATTCTAACATTCTTGAGAATGTTAGAATGTCTCTACAAAAGCGATGATAGGAGTCTTTTTAATTTTAGAACTTCAATTTATTCTGATTTTTTTGTTCTAGCTCAACTTTTTCCGCCTGTTTGTATTTAATTTTATCACTTTTTATAAAATTAAGATGCTATTTCAAAAATCTTTTTTACTAAACTTGTTCTTGCATAAAACGCGCGGGTTATCGGCCGTCTTTTACCCGTTCGCGGGTTTATTCCACCAATTCCTTTTGTCCTTGCTTGTATCCATTTTCCGTCTTTACCTGTTAAACTTTCAAAGCCGTGTTTTATCAATTTTTCTCGGATAAAATCATAATCGGCTTTTATTTCTTTTATCAATTCATCGTCTTCGGCAAAATCTAAACTGGTAACTTTTATCAACTCCGCCGCTTCTGAATTTTTGCCGTTCCATTTTACAACACAAAAGACAATAGTTTTTAATTTCGCCCAACAATGACTTTCAAAAAACGAATGGGTTAAAACAACCATAACTGAAATTTGGGATAAGTTTCTCGGTCATAAAAATCCAAATATTTATCGTCTTCCCAAACAAGTTCGGTAAAATTCTTATAGTCCTCGCTGTATCCTTTGCACATTACAAAAACACGACGAAACGGATTAAGTCGTAGAATAAGTTTTGCAAAAAATGGGCTAATGACAATTTCCATATCAAAAAATTAGACTGCTTTCTACACTAATAATCTCAAAAGTTTTCGTGTGCCATTCAGATAATTTGTCGTAATCTATAAACTGCACGCGCGCTTTAATTGGCATAAAGGCGTTGAGTGCTAGTTTTCCTGCGCACTCTGCTTTTCTCACTTTGTCCGCAACAATGAAAAAGTTGGTATTATAATCTTGCAATTCAACAAACTTTAGCAACGAATTTTGAATATCCGTTGAGTGCTCAACTTCAAAAAGTACGCTCGGCATTTTTCTAACATTGAACCAGCATACATCAATTGTTTTTGCCTTTCGTACAATATGGTCATAGCCAAATTGGTAAAAATCTGTTTGCGAGCTTATTTCTCCAAGCGTCTTTCCCAAAAATCGCTTGTTTTTATCTTGGCTGGGTACAAATGTTTCGTACTGCTTCAGTTTGCCAATCTCCACGAGTAAGCCCTGATAATAGCTGTGATTGAAAAGTTCCTGCTCTTGTTTTGGAACCGCCTCGGTTGGAAATATATCTTGCGGCAGTTTGTTTTTATGCGACAATAGAGCCCACAATCCGGGTTTAATTTTGAAGAAAAATCGCTCGTCTTGAACAATACGACGAATACTCGCAAAAGGCGTTTTTGTTTTCCACTCAACATCGGACACCTTCAAAACTTTTTGGTTCAGATAGCCAAGCGTCGCAAATCCGCCATTTTGTTCCATTACTTTTATTACTGCTTCGTGTTGCTTCATATTATTCAAGATGAAATTCAAAATCTTTTTTCAGTCCGTTGCTTTTATCCCATTCGCCTTTATTTACACTTACACGCCGTCCAGCGTGGACGGTAAATCCGCCGTTTGAGAGAAGATAAGGCGGATCGGCAAAAACCATATCAACCGAATTTTCGGGAAGTTCAGCTAATAAATCCAAGCAATTCGCTTGATAGAGTTCAAATTTCGGTTTTTCGTAATATGGTTTTATCATAATAATTTTGTAGTCCTGAAATCTCTGTTTGAATTAAAAGGCGGGTCAAGATAAATCAAGTCAAAATAGCCTTCGCCATCGGGTTTAACAGGAAACTTTTCCCGCAAAATGTCCAAATTGTCGCCAAAATAAAGAGTGCGGTTTTGCATAAATTAATTATTAATTTTCTCTTTTCCTATTTAATTTAAATTAGGTATGGCGTGAAATTAAAAGGGGATAATATTTATTCCTGAATCTTTTATTCTGTTGCCAAAATCATTATTATCCCTCGTGATTATATATCCTATATTGCTTAACTGTATAATTGATAAATGAAAAGCGTCACGGGGTTTAAGTTTAAAACTATCCATATTGTCAAGGGATTTATTTATGCCTGTTTTTTCTTGCGATACCGGAAACTGCATTATCATAAACTTCGGCGAAACAAGTAAACTTTTAGTGAAATTTTTAATGTCGCTTAAAACATCGTGGTATGAAAACTCAATACCTCCACTATTTATAAGACGCAGGCCAAATCGGTTAAGTATTGTGTTTAGCAAAAAGCGAGTTTTGCTTTTAATCTTTTTTGGCCCCGCTTCCATTCTCACCCCATTCCATGCTTCGTCAAAAGATAAACAAGATGCGGCTATTGTACACCCATTGCCTAAAAGCTGTGCAAATAAAATTTGAGCCCGTTTTTGTATTTCGGGCTGTTTAGTTTGCCTTGCTCCGTAGGCTACAAGAAAGTTCGCATCGCAATAGACAATAGTGTTAGTAGGAATAGTCATAATTTTCTATGTCTTTTCCAACCTTATCTAAATCAATAGGACGGCCGAAATCAATTACCCCAGCTGTATTTGCCATTAACATTTTATCGTCATATGAAAGCTGATTAAATAAATCTTCACCAATATTGCCTCTAACAATATCAAATCTTTCAACCACTATTCGTTGTGTTACTTTGTCAGATTCGTCAATTAAAGAATCGGAAGAATAATCTAATTCTTTAGGCATTGACATCATATTTAAATTATTGTATAAATCGAAAGTGGGTGTGTTAATCATATTTTTTTAATTATATCTTTAAACTCTAAAAATTCTTTATTTATTTTTTCTTTTAACTCCTCGGTGTTTGGCAATTTATTGGTGCTAAAATGCGCATTGAAGTGCGCGACAAACTTTTGCTCGCTACCGATTGGTTTAATCTCAAAAACATAAGTTGCGCCATCTTTTTCAAACAATATATTAACTCCAGCGCTTTTTATGCCTTTAATTGCGGCGACTTTACTACCAACAAAATCACTGATTTTAAAATCGTTATTTTCTGAGGCAACAACAACATCATAATTAAATCCGTAAGCCGCAATTTTATATTGTTCAATCATATTACTTTTGATTATTTTTTCGAAATCGTCTATAACTTCGGAATCTTTCGGTAAAACCTCATTTTTATCATTCACTAAAATTCTTGTCCCTTCAAATACAAATTCTTTTTTCTTATTTGGGAATATTACAACTTTTAGACCCGGAGCTTCAATAAAAGTCCTTTTGTCTTTTTCTTCGTCGCCAGTCTTAAACAAATCCAAAAGCTCCTTTTGGTCAATAAGGAGATGATTAATAGGCGATGTAAAAAGCACCGTAATATTCACATTTTTGACTGCTTCTATTTTCATAAAGGCATTATAACAAAAATTAGTTTTTATTTCCACCCCCTATCTGATTTTCCGCCAAGCAATTTATTTAATGCTAAAAATAAAATATATTATAATAGCACTCAAAACAGCGCTTATTGTTCCAATAATAATATCTCTCCAAAATCCTTTTTGATTTTTATCTTTTATAACACCAATACCATTACCAATATGGCCGCTCGTAATTGAACCAATACTTGCAGAATAGGTTTCTAAAAACCTTTTTGGTGCTATTTAAAGTAGAGTTGTCATTAAAAATATATCAGCCTGCTTGCGTGACTGCTCATTTTTATTGAATGAATTATTAATATTTATATTAAACAGCACCATAATATAATTTACTTCCACCCCTGCCCGACAATTCTAAATCCAACCTGTTCTTGCGGCACTTGAACCGGACCTTGCGGGGTTTGCTGAACAACATTAACCTGCTGTTTTCGGTAATCAATTGAAAGCTCAAAATAGCTGGATAATTGCCGGCTTTCAATAAACGCGATTTTATAATCTTTTTTGTTTTGCATAGCATTTTGTCCAAGCTCATTTTCCGGATTCCAAACATTCATTCCGAGCCCCATTTCGTTTTTATATTCTTCATATAAATCAGTCATCGCTTTTGACAATGTATCGTCCGCGTATTGAACATTTTTTAAACCCAAATCTTCCTTGGCTTCTCTGCGACCGATGAAATATTGATGCGAATATAATTTTTCCGTAAAAAAGTCAACGATTTTTTCAATTTCATCTTCTTTCATTGGCGATTTATGACTCTTTAAAAGCCGTTTGGCGAGTATGCGGATTAAATTATGAATACGATTAACATTACCGAGCGCCAAAGGATGAATTTGTGGGTTTGATTCCACGAATTTATTGAAAATTTTCGCCAAATCCTCATCATTTTTAATGCCGAATTTATTTTTCGCCAAGTCAAAATACGCCATTACGTCTTCAACCGAAATCGGAATCCTGCCTTGCGGATTTTGCGGGTCTTGAGGATTAAAAACATTGGCCGTTGAAGGGTCAATTGGCGAAAGCTCGGAAAGATCACTCATAACAATTTCGTCCGCCCCGAGCGCAATCATCGTTGCGGCGCTATGCGCTTTGTAAGGAACCAAAACCGAAAATTTGTCGCAATATTCGCGAATCATTGAAACCAAACGCCAAGGCACCATTGTGTCTCCTCCCGCGCTGTATAAAAACAAATCAATATTTTCAGTTTTTCCAATTGCTTGGAGCTGTTTACTGATAAGTGGAATAATGTCCATTGCCACGCGGGCGTTAACCGGCCCGGGCCTGTCGCTGGTTAAATAAGTAATTACGCGGGAATTTCTAGCTTTTTCAATTTGTTCTATGAGAGATTTTTTATCCATATGTTGCATTATACCATAAATTTTGAATTTTCGCAACTATTTTGCCATTCCCCCGCCTTTTTGAGTTATCCACAATTTAGTTGATTTTTAATATACAACGTGTTAATATGTATTTGGCGCTTGGAGGGTTTCGGCCCTCTCACGGTCAATATTTTTTAAACCGTAACCAAGTGCCCCTAAAGAGCACCGTCAAAGCGGCGCTTTTTAATTTAATCTAATTCCGGTTTCCCGCTACACATAATTCTTTTCCCCGTAATTTTATCCATCTTCCAAAATGGGATAATACTCCAAAAATATTTTCCGTCGCCCCCTTCAACTTCTTTTAGAATAACACGAACACGGTAACCATTAATAACTGCAACAAATTCATAATAAGTCGCCGATTTCATAATTGTTTTCCATCGGCTATTGGCATTCATAAATTCAAAACTATTCCTTTTTGAAATACCTTGCAGAGTATGCGAATTTTGTATAATTTGTGGAGCTAATAAAATCAATCTGAATCTAATATATTGATCCTGATGCGACCGAGATTGCCCTCTGTTAATAAATTTTATATGTTCTAATCCCTTAGCGTTAAAAGATATTTTTTCTTTGAAATATGGGCAATAAACTTCACCTATAGATTTGTATAAATTTTCGGCCTCCTTTTTCGCTTTATCAAATTTTTCTAAATCTATATCGCCCATAAATTATATTATAAATAACTACCCGATTTTCTCCGCTCCCACATATCCCCGTAAAACTTCAGGAACCAAGATTGAGCCGTCTTTTTGCTGATAATTTTCAATAATAGCGATGAGAGTGCGGCCGATGGCAAAAGCCGTACCGTTTAATGTATGAATATATTCAGGTTTTAGATTTGAGGTTTTAGGTTTTAGGGGTTTATAACGAATATTTAATCTGCGAGCCTGGAAATCGGCGCAATTTGAAGTGGAATGGGTTTCACGGTATTTGTTTTCGCCGGGAACCCAAGTTTCAATATCATATTTCGCAGCCGCCGGAAAGCCTAAGTCACCGGCGCAAATTCTTAAAACATGATAAGGCAATTTAAGCGCTCTCATAAGCTCTTCTTCAATGCTTAAAATTAACTCATGCTCTTGTTTTGAATTCTCGGGATTGCAAAAACTGAACATCTCAATTTTATCAAACTGATGAACTCTCAAAATGCCTTTTGTGTCTTTGCCGTATGAACCGGCCTCGCGCCTGAAGCAAGTTGAAAAACCGACGTATCTTTTAGGCAAATCTTTTTCGTTAAAAACTTCTCCGCTGTGCATTGGTCCGATTGATTGCTCGGAAGTACCCACTAGATACAAATCGTCTTTTTCCAAAAAATAAGTCTCGTCCTGATCTTCGCGGCGGTCAACATAACCCATGGCTTTCATCATTTCGCTTTTTATCATCACCGGCGGCACAACCGGAACAAAACCTTTTTTCATCGCCGTTTCCATCGCCAGCTTAACCAATGCAAATTCCAACATCGCCGCTCCGCCCTTAATGTAGCCGAACCGGCTACCGCTTGTTTCTGAAGCGGTTTCGGTATCTATAATTCCAAGATTTTTACCAAGCTCAATATAATTTTTCGGCTGGAAATCCCATTTCGGCAAATCGCCGATAGTTTTTAAAACAACGTTTTCAGAATCGTCTTTGCCAACTGGAACGTCCTCAAGGGGAAGATTAGGAAATTTATTTAAAATTTCTTTGCGTCCCAATTCAATCTTACGAAGTTGAACTTCGTAAGATTGAATTTTACCCTTTAATAGTTTGGCTTCTTCTATTTTTCTTCCTTCGGACAATTTTTTCTGCTGAAAACGCAGGCCGTCCGTTTCTTCTGTTAACTTCCGCCACTCTTCGTCTATCGCCAAAAATTCATCAACCAAAGACGGGGCGTAGTTTTTCTTTTTTATCCCCTCTTTCACTTTTTTCGGTTTTTGGCGGATTAAATTAATATCTAACATAATTAGGTTATTTTAAGTATTTTATACTTTATTTTGCCCGCGGGGGCTTCCATTTCTACCATATCGCCCGCCTTTCGGCCCAAAAACGCCCTTCCTATAGGCGATTCGTTTGAAACAAGGTTATTCTCGGGTTTTGACTCGCTTGAGCCCACAATAGTGTAAACAACGGTTTTTATCCCCTTTTGCGCTTCAACCGTTGAACCGATACCGACAATGTCTTTATTCAGATTTTTTTTAATTATAACGGCTTCTTTGAGCGATTCTTCAAGTTCAAAAATTTTTGTTTCTAATTTCGCCTGCGCGTCTTTGGCGTCGGAATATTCGGAATTCTCGCTTAAATCGCCATAGTCTTTAGATTTTTTCAAGCGGTCGGCGATTTCCATCCGGCCCTCGATTTTAAGCCGTTGAAGTTCTAATTTTAATTCTTCGTAACGCTCTTTTGTCAAATAAGTTTTCATAATAATATCCTAAAATTTATCCTAATTTTATCCGAATATATCCGAATTACGTCTTTTTGGATTATTTCGGATTTTTCGGATTGGTTTTTCGGATTAATTTATATTATATTTTCCCGTTATCAATTTCCACTTTATTTTCATAAGCTCTTTCAACGAACGGAAATAATCCGCGAAAACCACTTTGCTTTCAGGCGGATTTATCCAAGTGACCGGAATTTCTTTTATTTTGTATCCAAGTTTTTTGGCAATAATTAAAATTTCTATATCAAACAGCCATTTTATAACCGTTTGGCGGGAAAAGATTTTTTCAGCCGCTTCTGCCGGAAAAATCTTGAATGCTCTTTGAGTATCATGGATTTCCCAAATCGTCAAAGCCCTAATGAGATATTTTGCCAACTTGCCTAATATCCGGCGGTATCCTGCGTCATGCTCTTCTATTTTTGAATCTTTTAATTCTATTGAGCCGATAATAATGTCGTAATTCTGTTTCAAATACGGCCAGAATTTATCCAAATGGTCTATTTTGATAGCGTTGTCCGCATCTATAAAAAGCCGGTATTCGCCTTTAGCGTTAAGCATCCCCGCTTGAACCGCCGCTCCTTTGCCCAGAGTTTTGCATTCAAGCATTCTTAAACTTTTAACAATGTGTGAAAACCTTTCAATTACTTCTCTTGTGGCATCGGTTGAATTATTATCAACAACAATAATTTCATACTCGTAATCCACGTTTTTAAAATATTTATCAAGGTCAACTAGAGTCGCCGGTAAACGTTTTGCCTCATTGTAAGCCGGAATAATTACGGATAAATATGGTTTCATGTTTAATAATTTTAAACTTAATTAAATTTACGTCAATACTTTTTGTCCTTTTTCGGTGATTACTATGGTGTGTTCAAAATGAGCGGACAAGCCGCCGTCGGCCGTTGCCCAACTTTCATCGGGCCTTTGGACAATCTCCCAGGAACCTGTTGAAAGCATCGGTTCAATCGCTAAAACCATTCCTGATTTTAAAACTATTCCCCTGCCCTTTTCGCCAAAATTGTATATTATCGGGTCTTCGTGTAATGCCAAACCCGTGCCATGGCCTGTTAATTCTCTAAGCACGCTCAACTTATTTTCACGCGCCACTCTTTCAACGGCATAACCGATATCGCCCAAGGTATTGCCGGATTTTGCTACTTTTATCGCTTTTTCAAGAGCTATTTTGGTGGCCTTTATCAAAATTTTCGTTTCTTTGGAAATTCTTCCCAAACCGACCGTTGAAGCCGAATCGGCAAAAAAGCTTTTTCCATTTTCGCGATATTCTACGCCGAAATCTATTTTTAAAATATCTCCGGATTGAAGTTTGTAATTATTCGGCAAACCATGGACAATGACGTCATTAAGGGAAGTACAAATCGAAGCGCCAAACGGTCTTGAAGCGGCATCGGGCCTATAGCCCAAAAACGCCGGCTGAACGCCGTATTTTTTGGACAATTGATAAGCAAGATTGTCCAATTGCTTTAAGGAAACGCCTATTTGAGCTTCTTTCTCCAAAATTTTCAGAATCTTCGCTAAAATTTTGCCGGCTACGGCAATATTTTTTATTTCTTTCGGAGATTTTAAAAGATTTGCCATTAATTGATTTATTTAACTTTGCCGATAATAGTTTTATGGATTTTATACGGCGCCGGCGCGCCGTCGATTTTAAAGATTTTATATTTCCTTTTTTTCAATTCCGCGAAAATCGGCTTAGTACGATTATTATATTCATTTAGCCTTTCCATAATGCTTTTTATATTGTCGTCTTTCCTTCTGATAATTTTTCCTCCGCAAAACGGGCAAGATTCAAGTTTATATTTCTGCGCCATAAAAGGACTTCCGCAAACAGAACAAGACAAACGGGCGCTGATTCTTTTTATTGATTCTTTTAACGGGATATCCAAAATGAAAATGAAAACGTTTTTCTTGTCGTAATACTTATTTAAAATATCCGTTAAACCGATTTTATTTTTAGAACTTTCGCCTTCTTTATAGCCGAATGCTTCATAAAAAGTGCGCGGAGAACCGCTGAAAACTACTCCTTTTTTAAGAACGACCATTTCTTTTACCGCCCGAATCACGATTTTTAAAACCCACGATGGCGTACTAAGCATGCCGGCTTCATTCAGCTTGCGCTCTCTTTGAATTATCTTATCGTTTTTTGGCGCCGGGTCGTAAAGAATAGCCCTTAAATATTGGCCCGTGTCGAAATGAAAAAGGTCTAATTTTTTGGCTATTAACTCCGCTTGAGTTCCTTTGCCGGAACCCTGCGGACCCATAATCATAATTGCTTTCATTTTAAATTTCCTCGTATTCCCTCATTATCAGTTGGGAATTAATTTGCCTGATTGTTTCAAGGGCGACTGAAACGACAATTAAAAGAGCGGTGCCGCCGATTGTCAAAATTTTAATACCCGTCGCCATCTGAGTAAGATTTGGCAAAATAGCTATTAAACCCAAAAATATTGCGCCCGAAAGGGTCAAGCGATTTATTATTTTGGAAAGGAAACCCGTTGTCGAATTGCCCGGCCTTATACCCGCGACAAACCCGCCCGAACGCTGGAGATTTTTGGATATTTCTTTCGGGTCGAAAGTGATGGCGGTATAAAAATAAGTAAAAATGAAAACCAAAAGGAAGTAGAAAGCGCTATAAAGATATTGGTTGTTGAAAAGATAGTTAACCCAATCGGTAAGCGTGAGCGACAAACTTTTGGAAAAAATCGCCATTGCTTGCGCTACGAATTGCGGGAAAAGCAAAATCGAAATGGCAAAAATTATCGGGATAACCCCCGCTTGGTTTACTTTAAGCGGCAAATAACTTGAAGCGCCGCCATACATTTTCATCCCTCTTACCCTCTTGGCGTAAGCTATCGGGATTTTTCTTTCACCCTCATTTATAAAAACCACTCCAGTAATTACCAAAATCGCCAAAACCGCGAAAACCAAATAAACCGGCAATGTTTCGGCGCTGTAAGAAAAAAAAGCTCTGCCGACGGTTGCCGGTAAGCCAGCGACTATGCCGGCAAAAATTATAAGAGAAATGCCGTTGCCTATTTTATGCTCGGTAATCAGCTCGCCAAGCCAGACCAAAACCATTGTTCCGGCAGAAACGATAATCACATTTTTAATCAGGTCAAACATCCCCATATGAGGAATAACTCCTTGAGAAACTAAAATATTCAAAAATCCGTAAGCTTGGAGCCCCGCCAAAGGAACGGTAATATAGCGCGACCAGCGGTTGAATTTGGCTTTCCCGGCGGCGCCTTCTTCGTAATACATTTCTTTCAAGCGCGGGAAAATCATCGTCAAAAGCTGCATAATGATAGTTGCGGTGATATATGGCGCGACGCCTATCATAACTATTGAAAGGTTGCTTAATCCGCCTCCGGAAAAAAGATTGACAAAACCGAATAATTGGCTGGAAGCAAGAAATTCTTTCAATTTAAAAGCGTCTATCGAGGGAATCGGAATCGCCGATAAAACCCTTGTAGCCGCGAGCAAAAGTCCGACTATTAAAATTTTTTTTCGCAGGTCGGAGATTTTAAAAAGTTGTATTAATTTATTCATAAATCCTAAAATTTTATCCGAATTTATCCGAAAGTATCCGAAAACATTTTTAGGATTTTTTCGGATTTTTGGATTTACTTTTCGAATTAATTAACCTTGCCTCCAGATTTTTCTATTTCTTCTTTCAATTTCTTTGAAACCTTAAGACCGCTTATTTCAACGGCTTTTATCGGTTCGTTCCCTTTCTTTTGGCCGACGATTTTCACGTTTTTTTCCGATTTACTTATTAAGCCCGCGGCGAGCAAAGCCTCCCTGTTAATTATGCCGCTTTTTATTTTTGAGGTCAAAAAACCTAAATTCAAAACAACCGGCTTTTCTTTTAATGATTTAAATTTAAATCCGCGCAGTTTCGGCAAGCGCTGGATGAAGTCGCGTTCAGCCGGTCTAATCCTATGGCCAGCCCGCGATTTCTGGCCTTTCTGCCCCTTTCCAGAATAAGTGCCCCTTTTGCCTCCCCTACCGACTCGTTTACGCGATTTAAATTTTGTTTTCGGTTGTAATTCGTGAAGTTGCATAATGTTTTAAATAAAAAATAGAATATAAAAAATAGTAAATCGTTTTGTATTTTTTATTTATTATCTTTAGTTTTTAATTTCTTTAATGCTTCCATAGCAGCCAAAGCGTTTGTCAATTTATTTTTAGTCCTGCCCGTACATTTCGCCGTAGCGTCTTTAACTCCGGCCAAAAGCAAAACTACGCGAACCGCTCCTCCGGCTTTAAGACCGTGGCCGTTTTTTGCCGGTTTGATAATAACTTTCGCCGCGCTGAACTTGGCATCCACTTCATGCGAAACCGTTCTATCTTTCAAAAAAATCGTTATCAATCCCTTTTTTGCGTTTAATTTCGCTTTTTCCACCGCCTGAGCCACGTCTAACCCTTTGGCTATCCCGACTCCGACTCTTCCTTTCTCATCGCCGATAACAACGGTCGCGCGAAAACGAAATCTTTTACCGCCGGCAACAACTCGCGTCACACGGCGTATATCCAAAACTTTTTCCTTAAATTCACTTTTAGGTTTTATTCGTCCTCTATACATGTTAAAACTCAAGTCCGCCTTTTCTGGCGGCCTCGGCAACGGCTTGAACCCGACCGTGATAATTATAGCTTCCCCTGTCAAAAACAACTTTCTTAATGCCTTTTTCAACGGCTTTTTTTGCAATAAGCTCTCCGAGCTTTTCCGCCAATTCTTTTCCGGCCGCTTTTATTTGTTTCTTTAATTCCATAGTTGAAGCGTTTGCCAAAGTTTTTCCGTTTTCATCGTCTATTATTTGAACATAGATATAATTATTACTTCTGAAAATCGAAAAACGCGGGCGCTCTAAAGAACCGGACAATTTCGCCCTTGTCCTTATTTTTCTTCTTTCCTTTATTTGGTTTAAAACTTTTCTTTTTTTCATATTTTAAAACTCTCTATATTATTTTACCGTTCCGGCGACTTTCTTGCCGGCTTTCCTGCGAATTATTTCATAGGTATATCTGATTCCTTTGCCTTTATACGGCTCCGGTTTTCTGAAAGCCCGTATTTTCGCCGCCGATTGCCCGACAACCGCTCTGTCATAACCCGTAATTTTAATTATGTTTTTATCAACAGAAATTTTCACCCCCGGTGGAGAAACAAATTTAACCGGATGCGACAATCCCAAATTCAAAACCAAAGTTTCCCCTTCCATATTCGCCTTGTAACCGACCCCCTCCAATTTTAAGCTTTTTTCAAATCCCGAAGACAATCCGTTTACGGCATTATTGGCCAAAGCCCTGGTTGTCCCCCAAAGCGCCATAGTTAATCTCAAATTATTTTTCGGAGAAAATATTAATTCTCCTTCTTTCAATTCAACTTTTATACCGCGAGGCACTTCCAATTCCAAATTTCCGCTCTGGCTTTTAAAAGACAAAAAACCGTCGTCTATTTTAACTTCGACGCTTCCCGGAACAACTATCGGTTTTTTCCCTATTTTACTCATTTTTGTATTAGTATATTCGCCTGCCTGCCGGTAGGCAGGTATAAATTCGTTATTCGGTGATTTCTACCAGATTTCAAATAATAATTCTCCTCCGACTTTTTCCCTTCGCGCTTCTCCGCCTGCCAAAACTCCATCGGGAGTTGAAATCACCATAAATCCATAACCCGATTTTATCGGCCTTATGTCTTTATAGCCGATATACATCTTGCGTGAAGGCTTGCTGACAAACTTGATTCCGGTAATAGCCCCGCCATTATTTTTTTCATATTTCAGATGGATATCAAAAACGCGTTTGGCGCCCTTGCCTTTTTTTTCAAAACCCGAAATGTACCCTTTTGACAAAAGAATTTCCAAAATCCGCTCGTCCATTTTCGAATAGGCCGATTTAGCGATTTCTTTCTTGACGGCCTGAGCGTTTTTAATTTTTGTTAATAAATCTATATACATTTTAATATTACCATGACGCTTTTTTTACTCCGGGTATTTCTCCGCGCGAAGCCAATTCCCTGAAGCAAATTCTGCATAATTCAAAATCTCTCAAATATCCCCTTTTGCGTCCGCATTTAAAGCAGCGCCTGACAATGCGCGTGGAATATTTCGGTTTCTTTTTTGACCTTGCAATTACTGATTCTTTTGCCATAATATATCCTAAAAATTTATCCTAATTTTATCCGAACATATCCGAATTGCGTCTTTTTGGATTATTTCGGATTTTTCGGATTGGTTTTTCGGATGACTATTTCTTAAGCGGAATTCCAATCGACTTATATAAATTTATCGCTTCATCTTTGTTTTTCGCGCTACTTACAATACTGATTTCCAAACCAAAGTCAAATTTTGAAACATTGAAATCTATTTCGGGGAAAACGATGTGCTCTTTCATACCTATCGTCAAACCGCCGTTTTCATCGATATTTTTTAAACTAATTCCCTGAAAATCGCGGACGCGCGGCAAAGCTATGTTCACTAATCTCTCAACGAAATCACGCATTTTTTGGCGCCTTAAAGTGATTTTTAAGCCCACCGTTTGGCCCGCTCTTAATTTAAATCCGGCGATTGACTTGTTCGATTTGCAAATAACCGGCTTCTGCCCGGTAATCAAAGACAGACCGTTCATTATTTCCGGCAAAATTTTGTTTTCAAACTCCTGCTGTTGAGAAATTTTCCCAACGCCGACGTTAACGACGACTTTTTCTATTTTTGGATTTTTTAAATCGTTTTTCTTTATTTTCTTTTCCATATTATTTTTATACAGACGCTCCGCATTTTTTGCAGGTTCGCGTTTTCTTTCCTTTATTTAAAACGTAACCCGTTCTTACCGCCCTTCCGCAAGCAGGACAAACCAACATTATATTTGAAACGTCAACTGGTCTCGGAACCAAAACCGTTTCTCCTTTTTCTCCTTGCCGTTTGGGGCGGACGCGCTTTTTGTAAAGATTCAAGCCGTCAATTAAAATTTTGCCCTTTTTCACAAAGACTTTCAGAATTTTTCCGGTTTTGTCTTTATCCTTGCCGGCGATTATTTTTATATTGTCATCTTTCTTTATCTTCACCCCGTTAGAAATCTATCTTTATAAATATATTTATTAATTTCAGACAGATTTTTTAATTTATTTATTATACCCTGTTATTATCAAGTAGAAAAATTTAATTTAAATTTTTCTACCAACGATTTCTAACGGGGTTCATATTTTTATATTTTTAAACTATTTCTTCCGCCATTGTCGCTATTTTTTCATAACCTTTTTCTTTTATTTCGCGTGGAACAGGGCCGAAAATACGGGTCGCCTTCGGCTCTTTTTTATCAACAATAACGACCGCGTTTTCGTCAAAGCGGATATATGAACCGTCGGCTCTCCTTAACGGATTTTTTTGCCTGATTATCACCGCCCTGACAATATCTTTCTTTTTTAAATTTTTCCGCGGTTCCGATTTGCGGACGGAAGCGACAATAATATCGCCTATTGAAGCGTAGCGATGCCTGGTTCCCCCAAGCACCCTGAAACAACGGACTATTTTCGCTCCGCTGTTATCCGCGACTTTTAAAATTGAACGTTCTTGAATCATGCCATTTTTATCTAAATTTCCAAGCCATCAGGCACAGGAAATTTAGCGCTAAAACTGAGCACCCAGCACATAATCTGCTAACGATATTATCTGTCAGAAAATAATTTATTCAGAATAAACTTTTTATGCAGATTTCGCATCACAAGCAGATTATGTGCTGGGTAAAGGTTTGATATTGAAAAATTCTACGACTTCGTCTTTAATTTTTCAATCAAGCCCTTTATTTTCCATCTTTTATCCTTCGACATCGGCTTTGTTTCTTCAATCACAACTTTATCGCCCGTTTTGTATTCGTTTTTCTCGTCGTGGGCTTTAAAATTCTTGGTTGCTTTGCAGTATTTATGGTAACGCGGATGCTTTTTCAGGCGCGTAATGGCCACTACTCTTGTTTTTTCCATTTTGTCGGAGATTACGATTCCCTGTAAATTTCTTTTCATATTTTTATTTATTTAAATTAATTTTGTTCATCACCGTTAATATTCTGGCAACCGCTTTTTTTGTTTTTTTGATTTCTTTAATATTTTTCACTTTCCCCTGGCTCAAATCAAATTTGAATTTCCTTAATTTTTCGCGGTAATCAACCAATTCCTTGCTAAGGGTTTCTATCGGCTTTATTTTTATTTGTTGGATTTCTTTGTCTTTCATTGTGATTTTGAAATTATTCTTGTTTTAACCGGCAATTTATAACCGGCTCTTTTTAACGCCTGCCTTGATTCTGCTTCCGGCAATCCGTCAAGCTCAAAAAGCATTCTGCCGACTTTAACCGGGAAAACATGGTATTCCACCGCTCCTTTTCCTCCTCCCATTGTAACCTCGGGTGGCCGTTTGGTTATCGGTTTATCAGGGAAAATTCTTATCCAAATTTTTCCGCCTCTTTTAGTGAAATTGCTTATTGTTTTTCTCGCCGCTTCTATTTGTCGGGAATTGATCCAACTATTCTCCAATGCTTGCAAACCAAAAGAACCATAAGACAATTTTGTCCCGCGCGTTTCAACCTTTCTCTTCTTTGAACGTCCTTTCTGCCATTTTCTATGTTTTACTTTTTTTGGCATTAACATAATTACAGAATTTAGAATATAGAAAATAGAATCTAGAATTTCGCTTATTCTACTTTCTACTTTCTATTTTCTCGTCAAATATCTCTCCTTTATATATCCAAACCTTTATTCCGATTGCTCCGTAGGTTGTTCGGGCCGTTGCCGCGCCAAAATCGATATTCGCCCTTAAAGTCTGAAGAGGAAGTTTGCCCCGCTCCAAATGCTGGTTTCTGGCGATTTCGGCTCCGTCCAGCCTTCCCTTAACCAATATTTTTGCGCCCTGAACGTCTCTGTTCTGCATTATTTGCTCTAAATATTTCTTTACCGTCCGGCGGTGAGGAATCCTTTTTTCTAAATCCCAGGCGATGTTTTGAGCAATAACATTAGCTGAAACTTCCTGCCTTTTTAATTCTTCTATGTTTAAATTCAAATAAATTGTTCCCTCCAATTTTCTTTCTTTCCTTATTTTCTTTAATTTATTTTCCAAAAGCCTCGTTAAATCTTCAACGCCTTTTCCGCCGCGACCGATGATTATCCCCGGACGCGAAGCCTTAATTGTTATTCTGTAATTCTCTCCGGCTTTTTCTATTAAAATATTGTCTATGCCCGCGTTTCCTATTTTTTCATTTATTATTTCTCTAATCGAAATGTCCTCTTCGAGCGAAGCGCCGAATTTATTTCTTTTCGGAAACCAATTTCCCGACCAACCCCTGATAATACCCGTCCTTAATGAATTTGGACTAATTTTATTTCCCATATCTTTTAAATAGATTTTCTCCTAAAGAACTTTTTCATGAAACCGGGCTTTTCGGTCTGTCTCTGCGTTTCCGCTCCTTTTGATTTTTCGCGCTCTTTTTCTTCTTTTTCTTTCTTGTTCTGCTTTGTCATTTCTTTTTTAACTCTCTTTGAAATTTTTTCGACTTTGGCTATTTTGAACCGCGGCGCCTTCAAATTTTCCGCCTCGCCCAAAATCAAAATAATATGGCTGCTTTTTTTCTGAATTTCGCTGGCGCGGCCCATTGCCCTAGGCATAAATCTTTTCAGCATCGGCCCCTGGTCAACTCTAATTTCTTTAACGAAAAGCTTTTCTGGGTCCAATTTTTGATTGTTTTTCGCGTTAGCAACCGCCGAGCGGAGCAATTTTAAAACTGCCTCGCTGGGCCTTTTCGGATTAACCAGTAATTGAGCCTCGGCTTCATTGATTGATAATCCTTTTATCATGCTTGCCACAAGCCTGGTTTTACGGGGCGTTATCCGCAAATAATTCAATTTTGCAATTTGGGTTTTTGCCATAATTTATTTAAATTTTATGAGCGGAGCGAAATCAAATTTAATCATAAATTTGAGCACCCCACACATAATCTATTAACGATTTTCCTGCCAAATGATAGCTTATCCAGAATAAATCTTTTATGCAAATTATCATCGCAAGCAGATTATGTGTGGGGTAAGTTTTTATATCTGAAATTTCTACGCTCCGCTTGAAATTTCAGATAAAGCCCTTATTTTTTCTGTGTTTTTTCCGCTTTCTTTTCCAATTCTTTTTGTATTTTTCCGCCGTGCCTTACGAATTTTCTTGTCGGAGAAAATTCACCGAGCCGATGACCTATCATTTCTTCACCGACCCTAACTGTTATAAATTCTTTACCATTATGGACGCCGAAAGAAAAACCAACCATTTCCGGAGAGATTTCTGAAGCGCGCGACCATGTTTTAATCACGTCTTTTTCACCCGACTTTAAACCCGCTATTTTTTTCAAAAGCTTAGAATCTATATACGGACCTTTTTTTGATGATCTCGACATCTTAATGCGAATTACCTTTTATTTTTATTTCTGCGTTTAATTATCATTTTATTCGACCACTTCTTTTTCTTTCTTGTTTTTCTTCCTCCGGTAATCTTACCCCATAGCGTCTTCGGCCTCTTTGTGCCTCTGGGTCCCCTTCCTTCGCCTCCTCCGTATGGGTGGTCAACCGGGTTCATTGCCGAACCGCGAACCGTGGGCCTTATACCCATCATTCTTGAACGGCCCGCTTTTCCTATAACAGTCAAGTTGTGGTCGGAATTAGAAGTTTGGCCCAAAGAACCAAAATTTTCCCAAGAAACTTTCCTGACTTCTCCGGAAGATAATTTTAAGTTCGTGTAGCCGTTTTCCTGCGCCAAAATTTCGGCGTAAGAGCCGGCAGACCTTGCCATTTGTCCTCCTTTATTTCTGTCTATTTCAACGTTAAAAACCAAATAACCGACGGGGATATTTTTCAATTTCAATCTGTTCCCTTCTTTTAACGGCGCATTTTCTGAAGCTATTAATTCGTCTCCGGTCTTCATATTTTTCGAGGCTAAAATATAACGCCTCTCACCGTCTTTATACAAGATGCGCGCGATAAAAGAAGTCCTGTTCGGGTCATATTCCAACCCTTCAATTTTCGCGGGAATATCAATTTTATTCTGCTTGAAATCTATCGTTCTGTAAAGCTTTTTCACTCCTCCTCCCTGATGCCTCACCGTGATTCTGCCTTGGTTATTTCTTCCGGCATTAACTTTTAATTTTTTCAATAATTTCTTTATCGGTTTTGCCCCGCTTAAAACGCCGTAATCAACGGTTGTCATGAACCTTCTTGATGGGGTCGTAGGTTTATATTTTTTCATTGCTTCGCATTATTATTTTGGCATTATATCTATTTTATTTCCTTCTTTAAGCGTTACCGTCGCTTTTTTAAAACCGGAAATCTTGCCCATGCTTTTGCCCAGCCTTTTGTTTTTTCCTTTCATATTCACAATATTCACGCCGGCGACTTTAACGGAATAAATTTTTTCTATCATTTTTTTAACTTCAGGCTTGTTAGCTTTATTATCCACCACAAAAACGTATTTCCTTAAAGCGCCCGCGTTCGCGGCTTTTTCGGTAATCCACGGCTGCTTTATCAGCATAACCGAGCCATTTTTATTTTTTCCCTTTGAAATCGCCATATATTTATCCTAAAAGTTTATCCGAATTTTATCCGAAAGTATCCGAAACATATTTTTAGGATTATTTCGGATTTTTCGGATTAGTTTTTCGGATTTACCTATAATGGTTTTCTATTTCGCTTACAGTTTGTTTTTCAATAATTATGTTTTTCGCCTTCAACAAGTCATAAACATTCAACGATTTTGGGCTTATTGAACTGACATTTTTTATATTTGAAATCATTTTATTTATATTATTTCCCGCTGTCGGAATTATCAAAGCATTTGACTTTAAACCAACAACGCTTTTCAAAAAAATATTCCAATCTTTTGTTTTATTCGCCACCGCGCCGAAGTTTTCAAAAATTTTCAACTGATTCTCTTCAACCTTCTTCGACAAAACGGCGAAAATCGCCAAACGGTTCATTTTGGCGTTTATTTTTTTGGAAAAATTTCTGTCTTTATTCGGACCGAAAGTTACGCCGCCGCCTTTCCAAATCGGCGAACGGATTGAACCGTGTCTTGCCCTGCCGGTGCCTTTTTGTTTCCACGGCTTCTTGCCTCCTCCTCTGACTTCGCCCCTGCCTTTAGCGTGCGCCAACGGCTCGCGTCTGTTCGCCAATTGCGCGACAAGCGCCTGGTGCGCCAAATCGGCGTTCCATTTAACATTAAATACTCTATCTGATAATTCAGCCGTACCTGTCTTATTATTATTTTTATCAAAAACGTCTATGGTCATGGTCTAAATTAAAAATAAAATATACTAAATAATAAATTCATTTTTATATTTTTTATCTACTATTTATCATTTTTGATCTCCAGTAACGCGCCTCTCATCCCGGGCACGGCGCCTTTTATCATTAAAATATTCTTTTTTTCATCTATGGCGGCGACTTTTAAATTTTTTACGGTCGTTCTTTCTTGGCCCATTCTGCCCGCCATTCTTTTATTGGGCATAACCCTTTGAGGAGCGGTTGAACCGATGGAACCCGGCGCGCGTAGACGGTTTTTCTGACCGTGAGTTTTTGGACCCCCGTGAAAGCCATGACGTTTAACAACGCCCTGGAATCCTCTTCCCTTATTCAACCCGCTGACTTTTATTTTATCGCCTTCTTTAAATTGGCCAACATTAAAAACGTCTCCAACGGCGAAATCGCCTTCCGTTTTAAACTCTTTTACATACTGAAAATTTCCGAGCTTTCCAAATTGGCCTCTTTGAGGTTTTTTAACGTTCTTTTCTTTTTTATTTCCAAAACCGACCTGAATGGCTTGATAACCGTCTTTTTCTTTTGTCCTAATTTGGGTGATCGTAACCGGACCGGCCTGAACAAGCGTTACCGGAACGATTTTTTCTTCTTTCCAAATTTGCGACATTTTTAATTTTTTTCCTAAAATGAATGCCATCTCTAATCAATTTTAGTCAATTTAAAACAGCCAGATTTAGCCGGCTGTTTCAAATAATTTAAATTATTTTGGGCTAAATCCTAAAAACTGAAGAAATTTCATTTCTAACGGGATAAATATAGCAAATCGCAAAAGATAAGTCAATTCCACACTTAACAAGTTAAGTGTGGGATCAATGCCGCATTGGCTTCTTTGAGGTCTCCATATGCGGCTACGATGACGGCATATATGCCGCCAGTTTTTTATCTCGCCTAAGTGGCCACGATGGTGACCTCCAGTTTTTTTATTTAGTGAGTGCTCGTTCGTGGCCACAAAATAATTATGCCGTATTTTTACAAGTTTAACAAGTAAAAGCGAGGTTAAACTTGTCTAAAAATACGAGCACCCCACACATAAAAATTATGTGTGGGGTTATAGGTTTTATGCCCAAATTTTATCGCCTTTGGCCCTAAACTTTGGATAAAACTCTATAACAAAACCCCCCGCTTGCGCGGGGGGAACTGGATAAATATTCCTTGAATTTTGCCGCGACTTGCATCTTGGCAACAAGGAAAATTCACACTCACTTTCTATATTTTACGCCATTTTAATTTCAATGTCAACTCCCGCCGGCAAAGTCAAACTGGACAAAGCTTCAACTATCTTCTGGCTCGGAGCCAAAATGTCTATCAAACGTTTATGGACACGAAGTTCAAATTGTTCGCGCGAATTTTTATGAACAAAGGTGGAACGATTAACCGTGTATTTTCTAAATTCGGTCGGCAAAGGAATCGGACCAATCACTTCCGCGCCGTTCCTCAAGGCGATGTCTATAATCTGCTTCAAAGAATTATCTATTAATTTATGGTCGTACGATTTTACCCTCAACCTAATTTTGGCCTGTTCAATTTCTTCTTTCTTTTTTGCCATGGCAAAGAACTTTTAAATTTCTATTTTATGATTTTTATTACCGCTCCCGCGCCAACAGTCTTTCCTCCTTCACGGATAGCAAATCTTTGTTTCTCTTCTAAGGCGACCGGCGCTATAAGTTTAACTGTTAAATTAACCGTGTCGCCCGGCATAACCATTTCAACTCCTTCCGGCAAAACGATTTCTCCAGTAACATCGGTTGTCCTGATGTAGAATTGCGGTTTATAACCCTTGAAAAACGGGGTGTGCCTGCCTCCTTCCTCTTTACTCAAAACGTAAACTTCCGCGGTGAATTCGGTATGCGGAGTAACGCTTCCGGGTTTAGCCACAACTTGGCCGCGCTCAACATTTTCTTTTTTGAGTCCGCGGAGCAAGATTCCGACATTGTCTCCGGCTTTTCCTTCGTCAAGAAGTTTGTTAAACATTTCAATCCCAGTAACAACCGTTTTTTGCGTCGGCTTAAGGCCGACAATTTCAATTTCTTCGTTCACTTTAACGATTCCTCTTTCCACTCTTCCGGTAACAACAGTTCCCCTTCCTTCGATGGAAAAAATGTCTTCAATCGGCATTAAGAACGGTTTATCAATATCTCTCTTCGGTTCCGGAATATAATCATCTAAAGCTTTTATAAGTTCTAAAATCGGCTTCGCAGATTCATCATCGGCTGATTTCGCCTCAAGAGCCTTAAGCGCCGAACCCCTGATTATCGGAGTTTCGTCTCCGGGAAAATTATATTTCTTCAAAAGTTCGCGGATTTCGCTTTCAACTAAACTGATAAGTTCCTTGTCATCAACCTGGTCGCATTTATTCAAGAAAACTATTATACTCGGAACGCCTACCTGATAAGCCAAAAGAATGTGTTCTCTAGTTTGAGGCATCGGACCGTCTGTGGCGGCGACAACCAAAATCGCGCCGTCCATCTGCGCCGCGCCGGTTATCATATTTTTAATGTAATCCGCGTGGCCCGGAGCATCAATATGGGCGTAGTGCCTTTTTTCGGACTGATATTCCGAATGATGCAAAGCAATCGTAATTCCGCGCGACTGCTCTTCGGGCGCGTTGTCGATTTGATTAACACCTTCTTCCTTTTCAATAAGACCTTTTAATTTAAGAATGTGCATAATCGCCGCGGTTAAAGTTGTCTTGCCGTGGTCGACGTGTCCTATTGTGCCGACGTTTACGTGCGGCTTGCTTCTATCAAATTTTGCTTTTTCAGCCATTGTTTTTTTGAAACTTAAAACTTGAAATTTGAAACATTGTTTAATCCAGTTTGTTTCATATTTCAAGACTCACGTTTCATTATTTATTTTTTTACGTTTTTTTACGCGACGCTTTTAATTATATTATTTAACTCGCTATTGTCAACCCCGTTAGAAGCATGCCAAATCTACTTCAATATAATGAACTTATATCAGTATATTTATAATTATTATATAGCTATATAAATCGCATAAAAATTTATTTTAAATTTTTACACCCAATGCTTCTAACGGGGTTAGAAGCATGCCAAATCTACTTCAATATAATGAAATTATATCAGTATATTTATAATTATTATATAGCTATATAAATCGCATAAAAATTTATTTTAAATTTTTACACCCAATGCTTCTAACGGGGTCAACCCCGTTAGAAGCATGCCAAATCTACTTCAATATAATGAAATTATATCAGTATATTTATAATTATTATATAGCTATATAAATCGCATAAAAATTTATTTTAAATTTTTACACCCAATGCTTCTAACGGGGTCAACCCCCTACACAAATTCTATTATTGCCATCTTTGCCCCGTCTTTTTTCCTTTGAACGGCGCTTTTTGTTATTCTGGCAAATCCGCCTTTCCTTTCTTTATAACGCGGAGCCAGTTCGAAATAAACTTTTTCTGCGGCTTTTTTATTTAATCTGGACATTAAAATTCTGAAGCTCGCCAAGTTTTGTTTTTTCCCGAGAGTGATTAATTTTTCGACTCTGGAATGAGTTTCTTTTGCTTTAGCTTCGGTAGTTTCTATTTTTTCTTTCAAAATGAAATTGCCTGCCAAGCTTTTAAAAAGGGCTTTCCTTTGCCCCTTCTTGCGATGAAATTTTCGGCCTCCGCTTAAATGCTTCATAAAATTAATCCTAAAATATTTTATCCGAATAATCCGAAAGTATCCAAAATTTAACTAAAAAATGTCTTTTGGATTTGTTTGGATGTTTTGGATGAACTTTTCGGATTGCTTTATTTTTTCTTTTTTGTTTTCTTTTCTTTTTTTTCGATTTTTTCACTTTTGGTTTCCGCCGCAACGGATTCTCTTTCATCTTCCATAACTTCGATTTCCGCTACTTTCCCAAAATGGTCTTTCAAAATATTTGAAGCTTTGCGCAAAGCGCTTGAAGGATAAATACTACCATCGGTTTCAATCACAAGTTTAAGCTTGTTAAAATCGGTTCTATCGCCGACACGCATATTCTCAACGGAAAAATTAACTTTAACCACCGGCGAAAAAATCGTGTCCACGGCGATTGTTTTAATCGGAAGTTTTTCCGTTTTGCGCGCTTCGGCTGGAACGTACCCCGCTCCTTTATCAACCGTAATTTCTATTTCCAATTCCGCATTTTTATTCGTCAAAGTGGCGATATGCGCTTCAGGATTAACGATTTCAACTTGAGCATTAGCCTTTATGTCGGCGGCGGTAACTTCCTTTTCGCCTTTAACTCTCAAAGCCAAAATCTGCGGTTCGGAAGCGTAAAAATGAAAGCGGACCTTTTTAAGGTTTAAAGTTATTTCAATGATGTCTTCCAAAATCCCCGGAAGGGTGGAAAATTCATGCTCCGCTCCCTTAATTTTTATTTGCGTAATCGCGGCGCCGGGCAAAGAAGAAAGCAATACCCTTCTTAAAGAATTGCCCAAAGTAAGGCCATATCCGGTGTAAAGTCCTTCAACTTCAAAAACGCCTTCTTTATCGGTTTCGGAAATCTTTTTTATTTTTACCGTATCGCTTAAACGCGCGTATTCCATAATATTAATCCTAAATTATTTTATCCGAATAATCCGAAAATATCCGAAATTTAACTAAAAACGTCTTTTGGATTTGTTTGGATATTTCGGATGCGTTTTTTGGATTGATTTATTTACTATAATAATCGACGATTAAGTTTATATCAAAAGGCAATTCCAAGTCTTTAGGCAAGGCCAGCAATTTACCTTCAAGTTTTTCTTTATCCAGAAAAAGCCATTCTAACGTATCATATTTTTTAAGTTTATCGGATAAATCTTTAAAAATCAAGAGTTCTTTTGATTTTGGAATTATTGAAACAACCTCGCCGACTTTCAAAGGATAAAAAGGCGCTCTTATTTTTTTCTTATTCACGAGAAAATGGCCGTGTGAAATCAATTGCCTGGCGATAGTTCTTGAATTAGCGAGTCCCAAGCGAAAAACGACATTAGCAAACTGCCTTTCAAGCATTTCTATTATTAAATCACCCGTTCCTATCGCGCCTTTTTTATCCATCGCCTTTGCGACAATTTCAGAAAGCTGGGCTTCTCTGAGTCCGTAGCTCGCCCTTATTCTTTGCTTTTCCATTAATTGGCTTCCAAACTCGGAAGGGGCTCTGCGCCGTTTGGCGCCGTGCGCTCCCGGACGGCTCGGCCTTCTGACCATGACGCATTTCGGCGAATTGCAACGGTCCCCTTTTAAAAAGAGTTTCATCCCCAACGACCTCTCAATTTTTTCTTTTGATTTATTCATTGTTTATATAATCCGAAACTGCGAACTCATCCGAACCTACGATACGAAATGTATCCGAAAAACGTTTTTATATATTTTTCGGATTTGTTCGGATAAATTCGGATGTTATTCGGGTTTTTCGGATTGTTTGTTCATCTCATTAAACACCGTTCCCAAAACGCCGTTAATGAATTTCCCCGAATTCGGTCCGCCGTAATTTTTCGCCAATTCTATCGCTTCGTTTATGGCGACTTTTGCCGGAACTTCGTTCCTGTCGGCAAACATCAGTTCATAAAGCCCGATTCTTAAAACATTTCTGTCTATTATTGAAATTTGGCTTAATGGCCATTCCGGCGCCGATTTCTCTATTATTTTGTTCAGATTGTTGAAATTTTTCACTATGCCATCGACTATCTTCCAGACGAAATCCGTTTCGTCTATGCCCGGCCCGAATTCAGTCAAATTCCGTTCCATGATTTTCGCCAAATCGCTTTTTAAACCATAAAAATCCCATTCATACAACGACTGAAGAACTATTGAACGAGCAAGGTGCCTTGTTGCCATAGATTATTTCTTGACTTTCAATTTCGGTTTTTTCAACATTCTGCCTTTGTAATCTCCGCAATTTGAACAAAATCTGTGAGGGACAATCGGCGAACCGCATTTTAAACACGCATAAATTTGCGATGGCTTTAAAGCCAAATGCGACCGGCGTCTCCCGGTCTTTGACCTTGTATGATGTTTTGTAGGTACTCCTCCCATATCTTTAATTTGAAATTCAAAATTTTAAATTTAAAATTGTAGTTTCTATTATATATTAATTTCCATCGGTTTCAAGCTCCCAGCAAGAAATCTGGAATGTTTATCGATATCATCGGTAATTATTCCCGCTCCACGCACGACGCATGTTAAAGCATCATCCACGACCGTTGCTTCCACCGCGATTTCCCTTTGAATTAAATTACTCATTCCTTTTAACAAACTTCCTCCGCCGCAAAGAAAAACGCCGTTTTTCAAAATATCTCCGACAAGCTCCGGCGGCGCTTTCTCTATTGTTTCTTTTATTGCTTCCACTACCGAACGCAACGAACGATTTATCGCCATTCTAATGTGGCCTCCTTTCACCACCACTTCTCTTGGCAAACCCGTCGCCATGTCTCTGCCGCGAATCGGTAATTCCAATTTTTCATCCATCGCTATGGCGGAACCTATTTTCATTTTAAGCTCTTCCGCCGTGGGCTCGCCTATCATCAATTTGAATTCGTCGCGGACAAATTTAATTATATCATCATTTAATTTGTCTCCGGCGATTTTCAAACTTTGTGAAATAACCACTCCGCCCATTGAAATAACCGCTATTTCCGTAGTTCCTCCGCCCATATCAACTATCATGCTGGCGGTCGGTTCATCCACCGGCAGGCGCGCGCCCAAAGCTGCCGCCACCGGTTCTTCAACCAAATAAGCCCTTGCGGCTCCGGCCAAAAGAGCGGCATCTTCAACCGATTTTCTTTCAACTTCCGTTAAATTAGTGGGAACGCCTATAACTACCCGAGAATAATTAAAAAATCTGTTATTGTCAACCTTTTTCAGGAAATGGCGGAAAAGTTCTTTTGTTATTTCAAAATCGGAAATCACGCCGTTTATCAAAGGGCGAATTATTGAAATATGAGCAGGAGCGCGCCCAACCATTTTTTTAGCCTCTTCGCCAATAGCCAAAATCTGACCTGTCTTATTATTTACCGCCGTCAGCGACGGCTCATTCAATATAATTCCCCTGTCTTTAATATAAACCAAAGAATTGGCTGTTCCTAAATCTATGCCTATGTCTTTTCTAAAATAATCAAGAAACATTTAAATAAATTATTCTAATTGCTCTAATTACTCTAATCAAACCCCAATGATTTAAAATCCCAAATTACAAACAATTTTAGAGCTTGAGGCTTGGTTATCCATTAGGTCAATTAGGTTAATTAGAATAATTAGGTCAATTCTATTTTAACAAACTCAACAATTCTTTTTCATCCACCAACTTCGCCTTACCCTCATTTCTTTTCTTAACTTCCACTTTTTCTCCGGTTTTTTCGCTGACAACCAATCTGTACGGAATTCCAATCAAATCGGCATCGGCGAATTTTTCTCCGGCGCTCGCTTCTTCTCTGTCGTCATACAATACTTCAACACCGGCTTTTTGTAAAGATTCATAGATTCTATCAGCGTCAGTTTTGATTTTTGCCTGCCCCGTAGCGAACTTGCCTGCCCCGTATAATTCCGAAGGAATTTGTTCGGGGTTCTGCTTCGGGGATTTTTGATTTTTGATTTTGAGCAGATGGACTGCGAATGGCGCCACCGCTTTAGGCCAAATTATTCCTTTTTCGTCATGGTTGATTTCAACAATCGTTCCCATTAATCTGCCTAAGCCAATGCCATAACAACCCATTACCACTTCTTTTTCGGCGCCTTTTTCATCTTTATATTTTAAGCCAAACGGCGCTGAATATTTCGTTCCAAGTTTGAAAATGTTCCCGACCTCAATGGCTTTTTCTTCCTTCAAATTTTTATTTCCGCATTCCGGGCAAATGCCCTGCTCTTCAATAATTTCTTTGTTTACCGCCACCTTGCATTTTTCGCAAATATAAATTCTATCTTCTCCAGCCTCGGATAGTGTTTGAAATTCATGGGAATATTTTGAAAAACTTCCACCCGAAGCAAAAGTCAAAAAAGTTGAGTCATCAATGCCGGCGCGGTTAAAAACGTTAAAATAAGCCTGTTTTGCTTTTTCATAATATTCATCAAGGTCTTTTTCATCCTTATGAAAAGAATATAAATCTTTCATAAAAAATTCGCGTCCCCTTAAAAGCCCCGATTTTACGCGCTTTTCATCGCGGAATTTATTTTGGATTTGAAAAACATAAACCGGCAAATCTTTGTATGAAAGAATGAAATTTTTCGCAAGAGGCGAAACAATCTCTTCGTGGGTCGGGCCGAGAGCGTATTCGTTCTTCGAATAATGGCTCGTGAACCTGAATAGCGCGTCATAAGTTTTCCACCGGCCGGTTGTTTCCCAATTCGCTTTCGGCTGAAGAGCGGGCATTAAAATTTCCTGCCCGCCGATGGCGTTCATTTCCTCGCGGATAATATTTTCGATTTTTTTAATTACTCGCATTCCCAACGGCAAAAAAGTGTAAACGCCCGCCATCAATTTATCAATAAACCCCGCCCGGATAAGCAACTGGGCATTTATCGCTTCTTCCCCCTTCGGCGCCTCCTTTTTTGTTTTCGTAAAAAGTTGAGATTGAAGCATTATATATTTATAAATTTAAATAGGCCTCTTTCCGATGCCTAATTCTAAAAATATTTATCTTTTTCCTTTTTTCGTCTATTTCGTAGATTATTCTATAATCTCCGATTCTGATTCTATAAGAACTTTCCGAATCGCTTATTTTTCTTACATTTAAAGGCCTCGGGTTATTTTTTAATTCAGCTACCGCCGCAATAATTTTTTTTTTAATTTCTTTCGGCGTTTTTTTAAAGTTTTTTTCGGCGTTTCGCTCTATAAAAACTCTGTAGGACATATTAAATGGTGAAATTCTTAAAAACCAGTTTTTTCTTTTTCATTTTTTTAATTTCGGACAAATCATAAATATCCTCTATTTTTTCCAAGAGTTCTTGGAAATCTTTCCACTTCAAAATCACCCCGCTCGGTTTTCCGCCTTCCAAAATAATTTTCGGTTTTGTAAAAATTTGTACGGTCATACTCTTATTATAAATCAGTAAATCCTTAAGTCAATGTCTGTCTTTCGACGCCCTTTTTATTTTCGTAAAAAGTTGAGATTGAAGCATATTGTTCTAATTCTAAACAAAAAGGGCAATATAGTCAAAATAAATCAAAAAATTAAGGCGAAATAAAAAACAAACAAAAAATGATCTAACGACATCGCAAGTCGTTATGGGAGTAATTTCAGGGCTAGATAAATTATCGTTACATCCCACACATAAAATT
>Ga0210005_1000487_pt1 | contig 31582 bp, 39 predicted proteins | sample CryGey02umfilter_3_FD_183961 | JGI IMG/M metagenome (GOLD analysis project Ga0210005, IMG submission 183961) | Groundwater microbial communities from aquifer in Utah, USA - Crystal Geyser 4/9/14 0.2 um filter (SPAdes) (version 3) | ecosystem: Environmental > Aquatic > Deep subsurface >... | reverse complement strand
CTTAATTGGTTAGACTTTTATTTACCCCGTAATTGATAACCGGTTAATTCATCCAAACCAACCCCGAGGGCTTTCGCAATTTTCTTTAGCGTAGCAAGCGTTGGGTTTATATTCTCGCCCTGCTCAATTTTAATAATTGTGTTGTTGGTAATATCAGCAAATTTTTGCAAGTCGATCTTGCGAAAGCCCCTTTTTCTCTCGTAGCTTCTTAAGATTTTTTGATAGCGGATATTCTTGCTTTGACATAGTTTATTTATGGTAGTACTATTATATTGAAGTATGTTAAATACTTTAGTACTATTGTAATGATACTACAAAATACTTTTTCAGTCAAAATATTCGGGAGAAATAATATGTTGCGTGCAAACGGATTGGCGGGGCAAACACAACTTCCTTGCTGTAAATAATTTGTCCGCCGTCAACGGAATTGCGAGCCAATCTGTCGGGGTGCCATGCAATTAAACCGATCGGCTCCTTGCTCTCATAAACTTTGCTCATCATTTGGTTAAATATTTCTCGGCCGGGTTTCTTTGCGCTTTTTGATTCAATAAAGGTTTCCGCAATTTCAATATTTTCCCGCTTGGCATACTCCGCCAACTCCGCGAGCTGTGCTTCAATACTCATCACTTGTCTTTCTTCATCTTCGGTTGATTTGCGAGCGTAGAGAAAAAATTTTGTTTTCATAATGTTACTCCTTAATTATTAGTCGCCTTTGGCCAAAAGCGCGGGATTAAAAAACTTGCTTTGTGTTCCGCCTCTGGCGGAATGGAAAAAATTGGAACGAACCGCCGTTTGCTTTCCCGAAAAACTGAATTTGAATTTGTCCGTCCCTTTGATTTAATTCCGAAATACAGGGCTTTTTGCGAAGCGAGACCCGCCGAAGGCGGGGCGAGCGAGTAAACTCTTTCCCCTGAAAATTTGAAATGTCTTGATTGGTCGGGGATAGAGGACTCGAACCTCCGACCTCACGGTCCCAAACCGCGCGCTCTAGCCAACTGAGCTAATCCCCGTAAATAGCCTCTATCAACTAGCCGCTAGTCGTTAACAAAAACTAACGACCAAGGACTAATGACTATACGGTATTTTATCAAAATAAGCGCAGGAATGATAGTAAATTATCTTGCACTGGAAGTTGCAACAGGACTATCCGATAATCCATCGTAATTAAAGGAACGGGATATATTTACCTGATTTTGGGAAACCGTACTTTGTGCTCTTAAATCAAACTTAACCGCTCCTTTGGGGAGATTGTATAAGCATACGGAACTACTACTATACTCAGACCAAGAATTGTTATTAATTCTGTATGACCACACTGCGGAACAGTAATTAGGATCGTCGTATTTAATAATTATGCAAATAGGATTATCGGAAACTGTTTGTCCTTCACCCGGAAAAGAAATACTAATCGGTCCTACTAACTTTTTACAATTTACAATAGGGGTAACCGGATCTTTAGCCATCTGAGTTACCGCTTGAGCCCCTGTAGGCGCAGTTTGAATAATTATTTCTCTAGTTTGTGCGGGTGTTGGAGTTGGGGAATTTTTTGAGTTTTTTTGAAAATTCATTAAATTCGAAATAATAACAGTAAGAAGTACAGGAATTGTTAAAAGCGCAATAATTAAGTCCAAGTGACGTTTTTTGCCATGTAGTCCTGCAACGACTTTTTTTGTTCTTCTCATATTGATAAATTCTATTGGATAAAAATCCGGGGAATCTATTTGTATCTTATAAGAGTATAGCAAATATATAATTATTTCGTCAAATAATGCTATAATTTTATAAATGGCGTTATTTACGATTATTCTTACAATCTTGGGGCTTGCACTTTTTGAAGTTGTTTCCAGCATCGATAACGCAATTGTAAACGCAGAGATTCTCTCCTCAATGCAGCAAAAAGCCAGAAAATGGTTTTTAACTTGGGGTATTTTTATTGCAGTTGTAGTCGTAAGAGGTATCCTGCCATTTTTAATAGTTTGGGTAACTATGCCAAGCCTTGGTCCAATTGGAACCATAACTGCAACCTTTAGCAATGACCCTGCTGTAGCAAAAACAATAGAAGAACATGCCGGTCTTCCCTTGGCAATGGGGGGAACTTTTTTAATATTTTTGTTTTTTTATTGGTTATTTATAGAACCAAAGAATTATGGCATGAGAGGGGAAAGGTTTTTCCATTCACAAGGCGTCTGGTTTTATACTGTTGTCTCGATAATTCTAGCCCTACTTGTTTGGTTTGGACTTAAAATAGATACAATGGTTGCCTTTGGAGTAGTACTTGGATCTTCAATATTTTTTATAACTCACGGGTTCAGACAGTTTGCAGAGACTCAAGAAAAGACATTGACAACTTCCATTAAATCAGACGTTAGCAAATTGATATTTTTAGAGGTAATTGACGCTTCTTTTTCGATCGATGGGGTAATTGGAGCCTTTGCCTTTACATTTTCTGTCCCTCTAATATTTTTAGGGAACGGGTTGGGAGTTTTGGTGCTTAGAAAATTAACCATAAGTAATATCGAAAATATTAAAAAATACCGCTATCTCAAAAACGGAGCGATGTACTCAATTCTCGTATTGGGAATTATAATGATTGTGGAGGTTTACGGAGTTAATTTACCGCCGCTTATTTCTCCAATTGCAACATTCTTAATCGTTGGATTCTTTTTCCTAAAATCAAAGAAAGAAATTAATCAGATTAGTAAATAGTTCAAAACAGGTATAGAAGGAGGTGTTAAGCAAATGATGGGTAACTTTTATGGAATGATGAACGGATACGGTGGTTTCCCTTTGTTTTCATTTCTTATTTGGTTAGTTTTTCTTGTAGACCTTATTCTTCTTGGAATCTGGCTTTGGAAAAAAATAGAGAAGTAGTTTATGTTGATAGGATTAGTTTTTTAATGTAAAATACTATTTGAGCCGCGGTGGTGGAATGGCAGACACGAAGGCCTTAAGAGCCTTTATCTTTACGGATGTGGGAGTTCGACTCTCCCCCGCGGTACCATATATAATTTTTAACGAAATTTTCAAGATTAGCTTGATCTGACAAGCTAATTTTGAGGTCGAGCCGGGCTATTTTTTGTTTTGTCTTTTCTATCCCTTCTTTATACTTCAAAAAGAGGAATCGTGTCTCCTGATTCATCAATATACATTAGATACACAAGATACACATCCATATTCTAATATTTCTGATAACTAGAATCCAAATATGCTTATTTCCCTGGATTCGTATTCTTTTTTAATCCTAGTGAGTCTGGTGGGCTCAAAATACCTATCCCGCTCAACTTTTAAACCATATGGACCTTCAACACTTTCAAGCTCAGATAGAGAAAAATATCCAAGCTCCGGATATTCCCCGACTACATACCCGAAAAACGAATCTTTTCCGTCAAATTCCGTTGCAAACCACGTCCATTTAGTCATTGATAAAAAGAATTTACAAATAACCATGGGATCTTCTTCATTTTCCTGTGAGTACAAGATCGGTAGTTTTGTTATTATTTCTTTTGTTAGTAATTGCATTATTGTTACCCCCTCTCCTTGCTTTCCTAGAAAATAGTTTTCTGGAAGCATGTGCATGCTTCCAATACTTGCTTCAATTAAGCGGGGTGAATTTTGCAAGGGCAAACGTAAGTGAAGTTTATTGGAGGCGATAGCCGAAAACCCTTGTCAAAAGAGGGGAGCAACCCTTACATATAAGACACTATAAAAAGGGGATTGTATCAAAGTTTAATGATATATTTTGATAAGCTTATCGTATGTTGGATTTTTCTTCCCCAATCACCAGCAGTTACCTCCTAATTACTACAAAAAGGTCCTTGACTTTAAATTAGCCGTTTGATACGGTTATTATAGAGTCAAATCTTATGAAAAAGATAAAGAAAACGCAAAGTACTAAGCATTCTAACCTCAAATATCTTCTTCCGGTTTTTATAGCTTCTCTTCTTGTTCTTGGAGTAGTTACATATCAAAATCAACAAGTAACAAACGTTCTTGGAGAAAATGCATCCAACAAAACAGTACTCGGTGAAGAAGCAGAAGCTCCTGAAGAACAAGAACAAATTGAAGAAGCAGAACCAACAGAAGCACCGGAACCAACAGAAGAAGATGAGCAGGAAGCAGAAGATATTCAGGATGAAATTGAAAATGAAATAGAACAAGGAGAAGTAGAAAATGTAGAACTTGAGCCAACATCCGCAAAGCAAGGGGAAGGAACGCTTAAGGTAGAACGGGTTAACGGAACTACGAGTGAGAAAAATGTTCCAATATCCAATACTCCGCTTGTACAGTTGCAAAATGCACAGGTGGGAACGGTTGCGGTAAGTATTGGCAGAAATGGCACGATAACACTTGTCAATAATGGTGTTACTGTAACAACCAATTATCCTGTTATTATTGATCCAAAATCGCAAACTATAGCAGTACGGACAGTAAACAATGTAACGCTTATCAATACCCTTCCTTCACAAGCGCTCAGTGGAGTAAATGCAGCAGATAAACCAACAATTATTCAAACAGCAGTATTAGGCGCTCAAGATGGACAAGCATATTATGAAATAACAGGAACACAAGAGAGAAAGTTTTTAGGAATTATGCCTGTGACAGCGAATGTCCAAACAAAAATCAATGCTAATGATGGCAGTCTTGCATCGGTCAACCGCCCATGGTTTCTTAATCTCCTTGGTTTTCTTTACACAACCTAATTTTATTTCTAAACTGCAGGACTATTTATTTATATTCCGCAATTAACCTATAGTTGCAATTTGGGCATATAATATATGTATGACAATAAAAAGACATTGGAAACAAAATTTTCCTATATTTGGAGAGGTCAGACGACACAGAGCTCTTCCGATTGGCTATGCGGAAAGAGTTGCTGTAGTGAGCCTAAACGAGGACGGAAAAGGACTGAATGTTCAAACACGGATAATTACAGTTCTTGCGAGAAACAAAATCTCAGTTGAACCCGATCAAGAAGGAAAAAGCGCAACTCAGCCCGAAACAAGAATTTTAGAAGGAGATCAGATTAATACTGACCTGCTTGGTATTCATCCATATTTTGGAGTGCGAGAAGAATTATTCAATGAGCATGCAATTGAACAACAAAGAGGAGAATACTGGGACAGAATTATAATTAGATATACTCCCGATAAGCATGAATCCATCCTACCACCTCAAGCAAAAAAATAACTTGACCATTATCAAAAGAGGGGTAAGACCCCAAGATATCTAAGAAGTTAAATAAAAAAACAACCCTTCGGAACGTCTTCCTCCGGGCTGTTTAAAAAGTTGCAATAACCTGTCGTCAGGTATTTATAAAACATTTAATGTTTTATAGCTTGCAACCTGGACCATATGCACCTTCTTCATGGATACCACCATAGCAGTAATTACCTGCTCCTCTAATGGTTATGTTAAATGTATCCACAGAGTTACCGGTTATCTTCCAGTTATACTGTGCGAAATCTAAATTATTCCACATCGCAGTGCAGTTACCTAACCAAGCATGTCCGTCGCTTGCCAAACAACCTGCATCTCCGCCGTCATCACGAGCAATCTCTTCTACTTGAAATGGTCCTTCGTACAATACGGCTCCACCGTCAACCGCAGTTACAGTAGCTGTGCCTTGTTGTGTTAGTGTCCAGCTTACATCGCCATTTGCTTTAACTCTAACTGTTTCGGCATTCATGGCTTCATAATGAACATAAACATCTTCTCCAAACTTTTCTGCTGCACCAGGGAATCGGTCACCAAGATAATGTGTTTCATCCCAAACAAACGGTTCATCTGAAAATCTGTAAACTTGCGTTCCGTTTCCAGCTGCAAATGACGGAACGACTACCAATGCTAATGCAAATACTGAAAAATTGTTCCAAATATAATTTTTTTCATTTTATTCACCTCCTTTACTTAAAGATTTTGGGCAGATTTATATTTATAGATTTTCTTATCTATTACCACAAACAGCACTATTGTTTAAGCCTGTTTGTCCACCACCTGCTCCTCCTGCTTGTCCCCATTCGCTACTATTAGGACCATATACTTCATTATGGAAGTTAAATGCTCCCGAAGATGCTGCAGTTCCACATTGGGCATTTTCAGCTGCAGGAGATATACCTACAACTGGTTGCGCTGCCGCTGCTATACCTGCAAAACTTGAAAGCATAATTGCAGTTGTTGCCACACCAAATGCTAATTTTTTTATTGTATTCATATTATTCACCTCCTCTCTTTTTGGTTGTAACACACAATTTATAGTTTAGTTTGTGTGTCCGTTGCTCTGATCAGGCATGCCTACTCTGGATTGAGCTGCATCCTGCTTATCAGCTTGAGAACTCACATACTGACCATGATTACCAGTAAATTGATTGGACGTTCTGCTTGCTGAGCCTGCAGGCATTGTAAACGATTGACAATTGCCGCTAGATGCTCCTGAAATTGAACCGTCAGTAGGATTAATTGTACCTACCTGATTGTAAGTACTTCCAGCACTTACTCCCGTGTAGGCAATTGTAAATGTTATTGCATTTCCGGTTATATTGCCGGTCATATCCCAAGTGTAAGAATGATCAGGATTATAATATCCTGTACCACTAATGTTCCCAGCCCCTAGCTCATTTACAGTAGCTAAAGTGTGAACATATTATCCTCCTCCACATGAGAAATCTATGGTTGATGGCGCATTAACTGTCCATGGCCCGTATTCAATTGGACCAGGAACATTATTTACTTTTGCAAAAGCTGGAACAATCAAAGCACTAAGCATTAATGCTCCTGCTGCTGTTCCGATTAAAAATTTTTTCATTATATTTCACCTCCCTTCATACCTCAGGAGATGAAATGATACTACTTCAGGGGGTTGCGGTCGTTTCTAGAACTTGGGCATATTTTATCTAAATCAAAATTTGGTATAATACTAATCGCCCTGACGGAGTAGGTATCCTTAAAAAATACCTGCCTTTTTCCAAAAAGACCGTTAGGGCGTTTTTTATATATATTGCGGGAATTAAAAGATGCAAGGTTTTGGATTGTGCGGCGTGGTTCTGAGACTATAATCCTAATTCTAAATTTGTCTTGAGGCTAAATAAAATACTATAAAATTAAAAATTTCTAAAACCTACCGGTACTGTAGTGGTAGGAGTATCTTGAATATGAATTGTTCCATCAATTGGAGCAGCAGTCGGAACTGCAGGAAGTGGTTCATTTACAATGTCCTGCATTTTTTTGATAGCATTTGCAGTAGAACAAGTACTTGCTGCTCCTGATTTCATGAAATTGCAAGTAGATTGATCGACCTTATAATATTCAGTTTTGTTAAGGCAAGGATACGATACATAACAGTCAATCATTGCTGTTGTCGGATAAGGATTTGCTGTTTTACTGTTATAAAGAGCTGACTTCTTAGAATAATAATCATTTTGAGCTTGTCTACATCTTGCTTCTGTTTCATATAGATAGCCCTTTCCGTCTATAATGCAACATCCGATATTATTGCATATGCTAGTTTTAACATTAATACTTTGACCCAAACAATTAGGATGACTAGATTTACAAGAAATAATTGGATCAGGATCATTTGTTGGAGCAATATGGATTTGTTTGGGGATAGCGGTAGAAGAAGTTGGAGTTACGGTTGGAGTCGGTGAACTAACGTTAAAATTTATAGCATTATTTTCTATTTTTGGTTCCTGCACTCTTGCTCTAAATTCCGATGCAATTAACCCGTTCCCGCCTAGCGTCATTAATGTTACATATAAAGAAAAATAAATAGCTGCTAAAATTGGAGCGTTCAATGAAAATTTATTTCTTTCTGGTTTTTCAAATGTAAATTTTGATAAAAGCAAGAAAATAAACAAACCTATCCCAGCTAGTATATTTACTAAAAAGATAATGACAAGAGGATTTGACATCTTTCCACCACTATTAGTATTTATTGTAAAAATAAATGAAATTATAGTAGTTATCCAAAAAATAAAATATGTTCCTCTTATCGTAATTCCCTTGTTCTTTTTTTTCGATTTAGACATATAGTTATTAACTAATTTAAGCCTAATTTTCTTATACTCCTGCTACGAAGAAAAGTCAAAAAATGCAAATAGGGTATAATTATCCTGTGAACATATATTTTGATATCGATGGAGTCATTTTAGCAAATGATAAACAGCCGGCACTTCATGTAAAAGAATTTCTATCGTATTTTATTGACCGTTATCCTGCTTATTGGTTAACCACGCACTGTAAGGGAGATGCTAACTATACAGTTTCCCACATAGAGAGATATCTTGATAAAGAAACACTTGAATTGGTTAAAAAGATTAAAGCAACTAATTGGTCTATGTCAAAAACTGAAGCTATTGATTTTAGTCAACCATTTATTTGGTTTGATGATCAGGTCTTTGAGTTTGAGAAAGAGCAGTTAAGAAAAAATAATAGTTTAAATTCTTGGATAAATGTAGACTTAAGAGAAAATCCCAATCATCTTAAAGATATTCTTGAGCTTTTTAAAGATTTGAATAAAAAGAAATAAATATGTATGGTATAGACATTAAAAAAGGTAAAGAGAAATTCCGAAACGATGTATATTTTAATAAGCGAAAAAGAAAGTCATTAAAAACTAACTTCTTAAAAATACAAAAGAACATTCTTGAAGGTCCTGACTTCTCGGAAAAACCAATTCTTAAAAAAGAATTTGAAGAAAGAAAATTCAAAACGTCAATACTAAATCTAAGCGTTGTGGGGTTAGATTTTATAAAAAAGGCTGAAGAATTTGATAAAGACACATTATTTACTAAATGTAAATTTGAACTATATAAAAAATCTAAATCTTACGTATTTAAAACAACATTTTTTAAGCCATTAAAAAACGAAAATAAAACATCATTTTTAGTTTTCAAAAATGACCTTCCTGAGAATTCAAAGAAAAAAGGATATATCGAAAAGACAAATTACGATTTAACCGGATATGAAGTTATAGATAAAGGTATATTTAAACAAAAGGTTAAAAGCTTTAATGAAATAGAATTATCTTTCAAAGGAAAAAAATTAAAATATAATTTTCTGCTTAAACTTATAGATAGAGATAGGTGGTCATATTGGGTGACATTGAAATAAGGTTTCTAGTATTTAAAAATTATCATTATAGACCCTTACTTAATCTATATTTTTCAATTGTTAAATCAAAATTTTGATTAATATTCATTTTTTCCCAAAAACTCTCGACCCATTCTTTATCAGTTCCTCTACTTGAGTAATGACGCTGAAAAATAATTTGATTTTTATAACCTTGTTTAAAATATAAATTAAAATATTTTTGTGCCTTATATCCAAATATTATAAAAATCGTTTTATCATTTACTTTAATATCTTTCATTTCTTGTTTGAAAAATTTAACATTAAATTCAATTAATTCTTTTGTTAAAATTTTGTCAATCTTATTTGAATTAACTTCAGGTAAATCTTTAAAAATATCGGTAATATAAGAACCTCGTAATTGAGTATCATTTGAAGCAAATTTAATTTTTCGATCATGTGAACCTCCTCGAAAATTCATCCAATTTGTTCCTTTTAAAATGCTCGAAACGTTAAGTCCCAATAATACAAATCTTGAGTGTAGATCTTTCATATTTTTTGAAATTATGATCGTGTCACTTTCATTTCTATTATCCCAAATCGCCCAACTAGCAAATCTGCCATATTTAGAAGTTAGATTGTTATATTCATTAATGCTGTACATAAACTATCTGTAAATAAATATTTCCTCTAAAGTTTGATTTTGAAATTCTTTCGATATCGCAATTATTATATCTGTTAATTCCTTTTCATTTAGCGTGATATCTTTTTTCGCATCAAATACTTGAGAAATTACCTTATCCATAAATTCTTTTTTCACGATCTTAGTTCTAAGTATTGGGACAGCTAGGCTTTTTACTCCGTATAGATTTGCTAGAGCAAAAGCAGAACGTAGCGCTCGGTGAAATAGAACAAAGTTTAATTTGTCATCTGGATTGTCGTTATCAATATATGGAGCAAATATAAAATGTTTTACATCAATATCATATGCTTTTGTAATTACGGCATTTCCTATTTCACAAAATCCTATGGCAGATAATTCCTTAAGTAAATTATCTTCCTGATCTTTACTCTGAGTATAGGATTTATTAACAACGTTTTTTTGAGAGCTATTTACCCTTGTCTTTGCGGAGAAGAATTGAAGTACAGGGTTATTTTTCTTAAGAGTGAGATCTGAATCGCAAAAGCATATCAAAGCATCACCTTTGAAGAATAATATACTTCCGGATTCCAAAATGATCTTTGCCATATGCTTATGATATCACGATAACTAGGATTTTGCCCTTAATTATCTGCTGGACGTATTGACAAAAACATATGCAATAAATTACATTTTATTTAGGTACTAATATTTTCTTGTAAATAAAAATGCATTGTGATAATATCCTTGTCCTGGGGATTTTGATATTTACAAATCGAAACGCTGGACTTTGAATATAATTAGCGCTAACTAATTATTTCTTTTTAATACGTTCATGTTCCGTAGTTTTAAGATGTTTCTCAGCGTATTTCTGAGTTACGATCTGCCCATTTATAGAACTTCTATAAAGGTCGACGGTTTTTCTTTTTGAATCTACCATAATAATCACCTCCTTTCGGTTTAAGATAGAGGCAAAATTTTGTCCAGCGCTTCGAATTTATAAATAATATTGTAAAAGAGCTAATAAAAAAACTCCGTTTCCGGAGTCCTATTGTTTATCTCAAGATTTATTCAATCTTCATTTACGACTCCGTTGTAAAAAGTGTTACGTGTCAGTTTTTGTCTTGGCAGTAACAACGGTGTTTGTTTATTAAATTGTTTTGCACTGATTTAGTGTCAGAGGAATCATATTGCACTACTTATGTGGTGTCAACTATTAATATCTATATCAAAAGGGCTCAACATTTTTTTTAGCCTCGATTTGTGACTAAAAGGTCAAATTTTTGTTGCTTCTAAAACAAATTTATATAACTTCTTCAAATCCCTTATTTCTTGGTACTTGCTATCAAGAATAAATTCTCTGCACTTCTTAGGATCATCTTTGATAAGTTCTCTAATACAGTTAATCAGAAGGATTATATCGCCAAAAACTTGAGCGCTAGCTTCTCTCTCATAAAGAAAAACATAAAAAAACATTGCAACAAAAATCCCTAGGTTATAAAGAAAAAAATCAGGCATTATGTACAAAAACGCAAAAAGCATTAAGCAAATTTCTATTAAGTATCTTGTGGCATGTCTTTTGTATCCGTGGGAATTGGAAAACGCTGTAAACAATATGTATCCTTGAATATTGCCGGTTTCATTAAAGCTTGCTTCATTTGCCCGCTCCATAAGTATTTTCATATGTCTTCTATGCTTAATGTTGTAATCATAAAGATAAGCTTTTGCTATGAGAAACCAAAAACAGTCCGACTGGCAATAAACAAAAAAGGACATCAGTAATACAATCAATAGTTTTAAGAGATTTAAGTAAAACTCAGGTTGGGAACCGGAGCTGAAAATAACTATTCCTAAAATAATTAAGAGCTGAAAATAACTATTCCTAAAATAATTAAAGTTACAAAAACAAAAACTAACAAATGCCTGTTTGTAGTATAGCCCTCAAGCATTAGGAAACGGTTTTTGCAGGATACTAAATCTCCGGCAACTTCATGAACTATTCTTTTTATCGTTGTTAATATTTCTCTCATAAACTCGTTACCCAATATGATTGTTTTTCATCATTAATAAGGGTCAATTTAAAATTATAATGATCTTTCTTGCCCTTATACTTTAAGCTGATATCTTTATAGTCTAAAACCTTTTGTTTAAAAATTCCGGAGTCTATTTCTTTGTATCCTTTTAAGGAAAACTTTCGCCCATCTTTATAAATAAACGTTTTCTTTTTTGTTTTTCGTGGAAACCCTTGAGGAAAACATAAAAAGCTTGTTTTTACCTTATTGTCTAGAAGAGGTTTTAGAAAAGTTGCTTTAAAAACAACAGACATTTCTTTTCTATAGAGAATAAATTTACTGTCGGTTAAATAAACTTTTTTATCATACTTTTCCGCTTTTTCTATTGTTTCAAGCCAGGAAACGGTAAAAGCAAGCATAGAGGTGGTAAGCATTCTTTTATCGTATTCTTCTTTTAAAACGGGCTTTACGGAAAAATCTTCATTTTCCAAAATCTCTTTCTGAGTTTCTAAAAAAGATTTCTTAAATACTCTTCTTCTTTTCTTATTAAAGTAGATATCCCGGTTCATTTTCCTACCGGAGGCAAGGGCTACTGTCCTTAATGATTTCTTTTTCGGCATTACCCTGATTATACAAATAGAAGATTAATAATCAATAACTTGATTTTGTAGTACTTCATATAATCTAACCATAGCAAGAGTATCTAGCTTACAATAATCTAAAAGATGACCCATTATTTCAAATGTTCTAATTGCTTCTTCGGATTGAACTCCTATGCTCAATGCGTGTTCTTTTGGGTCTCTGGTCATAACATAAGTTCTTACTCCTTTTTCAAGAAGCTTTTCAAATACAGGAATAAACAAACTTGTTCGTTCGCTGGTAATGTAAGGACTTTCGATGATAACTTCCTCCCTGCATCTCTCCAAATCATCCAGAAATGATAGATAAAAGGTCTTTTCTGTGTGAAGCTGGAATGAAAATAGGTTACTCATGCTTCTTTCACCTATTTTTTGATATAATCTGGATTAATATCCTTCATGTATGCCTGCTGGATTGTAAAAATCCAGGCTAAAAGGTGTTCGTATGAAAGTGCATCAAGGGTACTCTTTATTCATGTGGAGGGGGAACAATTGCTTGCATTTTTAATGAATAATCCAACAACTGCTTCATTTCATCCCGTCTATTTATGCTATTTAACAAAACTGCAATTATTTTATGACCGTTATAATCAAGATATGTAACTAAACATAAACCCGCTTCTGTTGTATATCCCGTTTTAACACCTTTTACCCCGGGGTATGTCGTTAACAAATTAGTTTCGTTTTCCAAAAGGTATTCCGCATGAGTAGCGGTTTTATTTATTTTATATTTGGGTGTCTTAACTATCTCCTCAAATAAAGGAAAACCGGATAGCGCAAAATTAGTCATTATCAGTAAATCATACGCTGTTGAATATTGAGCACCGTCTCCTTCTAATCCCGTAGGATTTGTAAAGTTTGTATCTTCAATGCCTAATGCTTTTGCCTTATTATTCATCGCTTTTACAAACGACTCTCTTTTGTGTGGAAAATTTCCCGCAATTACTTCTGCCGCATCATTGCCGGAATGAAGCAAAAGTCCATATAAAAGCTCCTCTAAGGAAAATTTCTCTCCTGCTTTTATGCCCATAGAATCTTCTCCTACTAAGTGTACTTTTCTAACAACATACTTGTCGTCGTTTTTTTTGTTTTCAAGAGCAATTACGGAAGTCATAATTTTCGTAAGTGATGCAAATGGCAATCTTTTTTTAGGATTCTTGGAATAAGTAACTTTTTTAGAAGTTAAGTCGTAAACCAAAGCAGAAGCCGCAGTAATCGTCGGAGGATTAAATTCGGGAACTTTGTCATCAATATTTACTTCCCAAATGTCTAGTGTCGAGGTCTGACTATTCTTGGTAACCGTAAGAAAATTCGGAAGAGGGGAGATGAGGCTATATTTTTCATTGAATGAAAATATACCCATCCAAAAAAATAAAATTGATATTGAAAATATTGCAATGCCGAGAAAAATTATTCTTTTCACTAAAAATATCTTAGCAAAAAAACCCAACAAGGTATATTGCAATTACTGCTATTTAAACATCCCACCATATGGTGGACTTTACATTGGTCTGCAATTTCGCTCAATTTGTTGTATAATACAAAACAATGCATAAAAATTTTTATGTAAGTGGATTTCTTTATCACCCCAGGACTGAACAAATTCTCTTGCAACAAAAAACTAGTATTAACGGAAACTCCTACTGGACTTTATTTACTAAAAAAATAACGGAAGATAAATCGGGTGAAGAAGGCTTTAATGAACTTTTGCAAGACACATTAAATCTTAATTTAAAATTAAATAAAATTAAAATTATTTACTCTTATGTTTCTAAAGAATTGAATAAACAAAATATTTATTTTGCAGAAGTAAAAAGTCTTCAAAAATTTCCTGCTTCAGAGAACACTACATTTGCTTGGTTTACTTTTAAACAAATTCATAAAATAAATGTTTCCGAACAAACGAAGCACGACATTATTGTTGGTCAAGGTCAACGAGTTATAGATTCAAACTCGAGAAGAGATCTTGGAGAAAGAACGATTGGATAATTTACCAACGATTTGAACTCTTATTATTTTCTTAATGCGTATAAGATAACACAATTTTTTCAAGCAATTCGTAAAATCCCGAAAATTGTTTTTAGGAAGTAAAGCTACGCTTTACCGTATTTAGTCCTGCCTTAGTAAATTTCTTCCTTAACGACTCATCGTTCATGAGTTTTTCTATTCTCTGAGCAAGAATACTTGAATCATCCGGCTGAACTAAATAACCATTATATGAATCACTAATTATTTCCGGTATTCCTCCTACTTTTGTCCCAATTACAGGCAAACCACATTCCATAGATTCAACAAATACTTGTCCAAAGGTTTCGTTTTCCGATGCTAAGACAAATACATCGGAAGCCTGATAAACTTTTGACATTTCATTTAATTCAAACATCTTAATTATAGTTTTATCCTGTATATTGTGAAACTTTATGTATCCTAAAAGCATCTTATAAGAACCTTCAAACTCATCTCTGAGAATTTTTGGTGCTTTACCTACGGCAATTAAAAGTCTTAAATTTGGATACCTGTTGGATAATTTTGAAAAAGCTTGAATTAAATTAATTATTCCTTTATCTTTAAGAATGTTTTTCTTGCCACGAATAATTCTAGTCGCTGTTAGAACGATTTTAATGTCGGGTGATAAATTAAGTTCTTTTTTAAGATCTTCATTAAGCTTAATTTTCTCATTAAAGTCTTCTACGTTTACTCCTAAATAGTGTGTAGATATAGAATTAATATCAGCACCTTTAATGAGAACAATCACCTGCTACACTTTTGCTTACACAGCTAATCTGATCCCACATCAATTGATTTATCAGCTCAACCTGCAACTCAGTTGTTGCTAAAGAATGAAGACGCAATACTAATGGAGTTTTTTTCTGCATTGCAACCATATTTAAAAGTAAAATATAGGCAGCGGGAGGACCAAAGAGAAAGTTTTCTGCACAAATAATATCAATTTTCGGTTTTTATTAAACCTGTAACAACTTTGGAAAATAACTGCGCTTTCCTAGTAATCTCTTTCTGAAGATGAATCTCTTTTGGTATAAAGAGGGCATCTTCAAACAGAATAGTGACCTTTCCTTGTTTTTCCGAATACGATTTTCCCTTTTTTGGAAGTACTATAAAAATATTACATTCAGACCTATTTTTATAATAATTAATTAGATTTGTTATGTAACGTTCAATCCCACCAATACTTTCAAAAGGAGAATTTGGATTGATAAAAAGAATATTCCTGGGTTAGTATGAATCCACAAAGGTAAGTGCTATTCCTTTTTTATTTGCTCTTCCTGTTCTGCCAATTCTATGCACGTAGTCATCGTAAGTAGCAGGCATATCGTAATTTATAACGTGACTTACATCGGGAATATCTAAACCTCGGGAGGCAACATCTGTTGCCAAAAGAATATTAATTTCGTTTTGTTTAAACTCATTCAAAATTCTCTGTCTTTGATTTTGTCCTTTATTTCCATGAATTGCTCCTGCCTTAAAACCTCTATTCAAAAGTTCATCTGCAAGTTTTTGCACGCCCCATTTTGTCCTTCCAAATATCAAAACTTTATCAAAGCCCTCTTTTGTTAAAAGATCATGAAGTTGGTCAACTTTTTTCCCCTTATTGGTAGTCCTTATTATATCCTGGCGTATATTTTCTTCAATGTCATGCTGTTTAACGGTAACAGTTACAGGATTTTTAACAAAACCCGCTAGAATTTCTTTTACCCTACCTGAAATAGTTGCGGAAAAAAATAATGATTGTCTATTTGTGGGAAGAAGAGAAATAAAATATTTAATGTCAGTAATAAAACCTATATCTACCATTCTGTCTGCTTCATCTAAAACGACATTGTTGAAATGAGATAAATTTAAAGCTCTATGCTGAATGAAATCTTTTATTCTTCCCGGAGTTCCAATTACAAAATCAGGATTTCTTCTTAAATCTCCTTTTTGTCTATACATATTTGCTCCCCCTATACATAGAACGGAAGATATCCTCATTCCCGAAGTAAAATCTTTCAATTCATCGTTAATTTGAACAGCTAACTCTCTTGTTGGAGCAAGAATAAAAACTTTTTCACTACGATTTTTATTTTTAAAAACCTTATCTATTAGAGGTATTAGGAATGCTGCAGTTTTTCCGGTTCCGGTGTTTGCAATTCCAATTACATCTTTACCTTCTAGGATAGCGGGAATTGTTTGGTCTTGGATTGGAGTAGGAGAGTTATATGCTTTATGCTTAATATTTGTTTTTAACTCATCGCAAATATTAAAATCGTTAAATGTGTTTTTTGCAACAAAAGGCACTTCCGTAGCGTCTGTTTTCTGAACATAACGGCTATTCCTAATTGCATTTATTAACTGCGCATTGGGCGGTTTAGGAGCAAAAGTCCTATATGTTTTAACTCTATATGTATTTCTCATAAAAATTTGTTTTACTAAAGCGGCTCAATTAAAGAATGAGTAGGAGAGATACTGCGGTTATAACGTATTTAGTATCCTTGTCTAGTCAAAAACTATTAAGCAAAATTCAATTTCTTAAAATCTAGCTTCTAAACGAGTATAGCAGCTCTTGTTAAAAAAGTCAAGAAACTATAGGTTTTATATACGCACTATGTTTTGATACAAATGCTTGCGTGTTTTGTGATAAAAAAAGCTTTTTTAGTTCTTTAAGAGCAAAAAAATCCAGCAATTGGTTTTCCGCCCGTTTTATTTGATTTACGTTGTCGTCCGTAAGCCTTGCATGATAACAAAGTTCCGATACATATTCGACATTTTCAATTTTTATACCCATTTCTTTTTCCACCTTTCTGGACAAAGCGCGCTCAAAAGACTCCTTCTTTTCTCTAACTCCACTTATAAAGCACCACGGGTGATTTTCTTCATCGATTACGCTATTTTGTTTATGCATTAAAAGAACCTTGCCTTTATACGTTAAGAGGATTAAGCTACAGGAGGTTTTGTCCATAATTATATTATAATCCTATTTTGGACATAAATGTTAAGCAAAAATAATTTCCCTGTTGCATTTAAAAACAAACGGCAATATAATAAAGGTTATGGGAGAAAGATTTACTAAATCAAAAAAGGAAAAGAAGAAACCAAAACAGAAAAAAGTCGCTTCAAGCAACTAGTGTAATCTAAGAATTATTTAATTTTATATCCAACTTGTTTATGCTATAATACATTGCATGAAAAATTTTACGCTGGGATTCTTGTCGGTATTGATTTTAATGATAATTGCAGGAGGCGCATACTATCTTGGTCTTCAAAAATCAGTTCCCGTCACGGACAAAATATCAATAACCCCTTCTGTTATTGATAAAGAACCATTAGCAGTAACTCCTAATCCAACATATCAAGTAAAACCAAAAATTGACGTTTCCGAGCAAATTAAATCTGCTATTGCTAGCAAAAACACTCAGGCATTGGAGGGATATATGGCAGATACTGTTCAAGTAAAACTGGAGGGATCTGAATGTTGTGGAACCATTACAAAGGCAGAAGCCATTAGTCAATTATCTTATCTTAATCCGGCAGTGAACTGGAATTTTGACCCTGCAAATCCAATACTGATTAACCTTGCAAAAACAGTTCCGAATTATTATGGAAGCGGATGGATTGTTGGAGTAGCCAGTAACGAATATTTAGCTTCTTTTAAACTTAACGGTCAAAACAAAATTGAGGCTTATAATTTGGCTTCCACTTATAAACTACTTATCCAATAAGCACAACCTATTTAAAAGTTACAAATTTATATTGCCTGTTATTTTGCATCTGGTTATAATACGTAGAATGAGTAATGTAAAGATAGATCCTACATGGAAAAAGGCATTAAAAGAGGAATTTGATAAGCTTTATTGGAAATCATTAACAAAAGTTATTAGAGATCAATATACAAAAACAACCGTGTATCCGCCCGCAGGAAACATTTTTCGGGCATTTGATCTTTGTCCTCTTAATAAAGTTAAAGTGGTAATTATCGGACAAGATCCGTATCATGGTACTTCTCAGGCAAACGGACTATGCTTTTCGGTTAATAACGGACAGGCACTTCCTCCTTCACTCAAAAATATCTATAAAGAAATTTACAATGACCTGGGCATTACTCCATCTGCTTCGGGAGATCTTTCCCGTTGGGCACGTCAGGGAGTGCTTATGCTTAATAGTGTACTTACCGTTTTGGCTAACAAACCTGCTTCCCACAGTGGATTAGGATGGGAACAATTTACCGACGCAGTTATTCAATCACTAAACGGCAATCGATTGCACATAGTTTACTTATTATGGGGGAAGTACGCTCAGACAAAAGGAGAAGTAATTGATAAAAAGAAAAATTTAGTGTTAGTATCGGCTCATCCCTCTCCATATTCTGCGGCTAATTTTTTTGGCAACCATCATTTTAGCAAATGCAATGAATATTTAATAAAAAACAACATCTCACCAATTGACTGGCATTAGATAATTTACGTATAAATTTCTGTTCTTTAGCGGGAAGTGACAGAAATACTTGCTTGCACAGTGTTGTTTGATGTATCATATGCAATTGCTTTAATTGTATAGGTAACATTCTTAGTGTTTGGAACACGCCATGAAGCTGTATAAGGTTTTGTTTTATCCATACGTAAAAAACTGCCGTTAACATAAAAATTAACTTTTTTGACCTTTACGTTATCCGATGCCGATGCCAAAATAGTAATTCTTTTGCCTCCATAAACAAAGCTGCCGCTTGCGGGACTTACGATAGAAACTGTTGGAGGTTGAGTATCCACTATAGGTGTTGGGGCTGGGATGGACGACGGACTGGGCAAAGGAGTTGGGCTAGGTGTGGGAGTTGGAGAAGTAAATAGTGAAACCGCACTTGCAGCGTTGACCCTGCCGGCCGACCAATAAGTTCCTGTTCCGGGAATCTTATCGGCAGTTGATTCTATCCGCGCTCTGACAGAAAATGCAGATTGGTTATAAATGGAAGTCCAGACTAATCCGGCAATTCCAGCCACCATTGGCGTTGACATGGAAGTCCCGGAAGCATATTTATAACAAGTACCTTCAAAGCATTCAGGTTGTGGGTTAGCATTGCTTGTTGAATCTTTCCAGGTAGAAAAAACATAGACACCCGGAGCGGCTACATCCACCCATTTACTGCCATAGCTTGAAAAATAAGCTCTCTTATCCTGATTATCAGTAGCTGCCACAGCAATTACATTTAAATATGCACCGGGATATGTTTTAGATGAGTTATTTGAATTTCCGGCTGCTGCTACGACTACAACTCCCTTACTCCAAGCATAATTTACGGCACTTTCTAAAGTGGTAGACGATGCGGAACCCCCTAAACTTAAGTTGATAACCTGAGCTCCGTTATCCGCCGCCCAAATAATACCATTGGCTATCCAGGAATAGGCTCCTGAGCCGCTGTCATCCAAGACCTTGCCATTAAGCAATAAACATCCCGGACAAACTCCCGCAATTCCAATACTGTTATCTGCTGTAGCTGCTACAATACCGGCGACATGGGTTCCATGACCATAGACGTCATTGGTCCCCGAAGCGGAATTAGTAAAATCTTGCCTGTTTACAACCTTGCCTAACAAGTCCGGATGATTTTCATTAATACCGACATCCAAAATAGCGACTTTTACTCCATTTTGGGTTGTATCCCATGCTGTTGATACATCAATATCCGCATCTATTTTTCCAACTACGCTATTTATTATTTGACCAATATTTTCTAGTCCCCACTGTCTATCAAAATAGGTGTCATTTGGGGTAAAAAGAGCTTGGGCATAATAGTCCGGCTCAATAAACTCAATATTTGGATTTTTCGATAAAGTGCTTATTATTTTATCTTGACTTACTTCCGGAATTTTAAGCACTAAAACATTTAACTTTTCTATTTTGCGTTTTATATTCGCACGATGGATATTTATTTGTTTGTCAATTTCTTGTTCGGAAGTTCCTTGCTTAAATTTAACCAATATTTGTCCCGGAACACGGTTATTGTTTTGAGCCCTTGCTGAACGGGGAATACTTATCAAACCTAGAAAGATAAACAGGAAAAGAGAGAGTATAGAAATAGTGATTAACTTTTTCATAACTTAATCTATTATAGATAAACAAAATAAAATAGTCTACTGCTTAGAGCTTTTTGAATTAAGACTATTTTGCTACGGAGAATGGGACTTTGGAGTTATGACCTTTACTGGCTGAGTATACCGCTCTAGAACCATTTAGTCGCTATAGCTGAATCCGAGCTTTAGGGTTATTGCCCATATTTGCTGCCGGGCATGGATTCGAACCATAATAGGTAGCTCCAAAGACTACCGTCCTACCATTAGACGACCCGGCATTGAATACAAATTCCTTCTATCCACCCTGTTATTTTCCTGTTTAGAACACTGCTTTTTCTAATTCTAATTCTTAATAAGCCGCTATAACTATCTTCTGTATTTTTTCTGTGAACTTTGATTTTGTGCTTCTTGTAGTATATTTTATCAAACCTTCCCATCGAAAATCCAGTCGCATTAGACCAAAATGATTTTACTTTTTCAATACCATATTTATGGTTTTCGTGAATATAAATTGAAAGTTGTATATCTTCAACTGGAATTTGCAAGCAAATCTCCAACCACTTTAGAAATATTTTGATCATTTGTGGGTCGGAGTTGCTAAAAATAACACTTTCACCAGGCCTATATTCTTTATCTTTTGCTCCCTCAGCCAAATAAAGCATAATCCCCATTAGCCACAAATCTCTTGTGTCTATTTTTTTAATCTTCTCTTTAATTTCCAAATAAGCTTGTTTTCTAATTAATTCAGTGGCGTCAATTCTCCATTTTTTTCTACTTTGGGCGCCTTCTTGAATCGCCAACAATTTCTTTTCTGTAAGTCTTTGTTTTTGAACTTTAGAAAGCCTTACTGATCGAAGCCATAATGACAGTGTTGATTTCGCTATGGGTATTTTTTGGAGTATTTCCGAATAAGATAACCCTTCGCGTCTTAAATTAATAGCTCTTTCCTTTAGGGAATCTTCCATACGAACAAAGGTTTTATTATCTAGTATATATAACTTATGTTTGAATATCAAAATCCGTTATTATACTAGTAACGTGGTCTTATTAGAAGAACTTTCTCCTAATACCCATTTCTTTTAATACATTTTCAAACCCTGTTACTAAACCACGCGGACCGGACAAATAGAATATCCGCTCAAGATAATCGGGCACTTCTTCTTTTATCATCTGCTTATTTAGTCTGCCAATTCTTCCTTGCCAATTGGCAGGAATTTGAGTTTCATCAGTTAAAACTGATACTGTTTTTATTCCCAAATTCCACTCTGCATTGGTAAAAACATCTTTGTAAACGATCTCGCTTGCAATTTTGTCGCAATTTCATGAAGAAGCGGGAGTAGTTAAAATGAGAGGAACAGGTGGCGAACCTTTTTTACGAAAAGACTGGGACAGTGTAGTTACATCGCTAAGTGATATTGGCTATAAAGACATCGATATCACAACAAACGGAATGTTAATATCCACTTATTTAGAAGAGAAAGGTGGTCTACCAAGAGGCTTAAGCGTATTAAAAGTAAGCCTGGATACTTATGATCCTGAAAGATTCAAGGAGATTACAGGAGGAGGAGATTTATCTAAAGTTATGAGTGGTGTTCGGGAGGCAGGTAAACATACGTATACAAGAGCGAACAGAGTAATGTTGCGAAGTGAAATGACTCCCTCTGAAATAGAACGATATGTTGATTTTTGTAGAGGACTGGGTGTTAAACAAATTCAGTTTCTTGATTTAGTCCATTACGAAAATCTGGGTAGAAACGACAAAGCATTTTGGAGTAGAGAATTTGTTGCTTTTCCAGAATTTAAAACCATAGTTCAAAAACTATATCCAGAAGCAGAGTTTAAGTTAACTTCAGATCAATTTGGAGTAGCTTTTCACAGAACTCAATTATCGGACGGGTTAACACTTGGATTTAAAGATAGCCGTTTTACCATGCGGGATGAAAGTTGTTGGACATGCCCGGTTTTTTGTCAAGAAGGAAGATGCCTAATCCGTATCGCTACTGATGGAAATATTACTTTTTGTCCAGATTATAGGGGAGAGTTACCAAGTTTTGATGCTAAACAAGCTTTTCGGGACAATTCACTGCCGGATAAAATTCAAGGCTTGGGAGAGATAGTTGAAAATTCACGCAGAACCAATACAATTGAATTATTCACAAATAAACATGGTTTGCGGTTACCAGAGGAATATTAAACAATGAAAATTAAAGCAGTTATTTATGATTGTGTCGGCCCTCTTCTTATTAAAAAAAGGGGTTGGCATCCATCTAAAACAATTATTGAGATCAATACTAGATGTGGTGACGCTTTAAACGATAGATTATTTTGGCATGAAATTAAAAAGGAATTTAGCAGTAAATCATTAAACATAGATGACATTATTAATAAAATTTCTTCTGGGTATAAAAAAAATCTTTTAATGTGGCAATTCCACAAAAAAATTAAAAACAAATACAAAACAGGAATAATTAACAATGGAACATTTCGCATTTTTAATAAATGGGTAAATAAATACAATTTTAAACGCAATTTTGATATTTTGTTAAATTCAGCAGAACTAGGTATAAAAAAACCTGATCGGAAAATATTTAAAGTTATGTGCGAAAAACTTAAAGTTAAGCCTGAAGAATGCTTGTTTATCGATGATAGTACCGCAAATACCAACGCTGCTCAAAAAGCTGGGATGAACGCATTGCATTACGATTTAAATAACCATGCGCGTTTTTTGAATAGTTTTAATAAATTAGAAAAGCTTTCCGCCTAAGCCCAGAAATATGTTATCTAATAAAGAATCTCTTACATATTCCCCTGACATAGTTTTAGAGCAGGTAATTTCCGGGGAGAAGATAAATTCGCCTAAGATTGCTCAGTCTGTTTATCGTATGGCAAGAAGGATTTCAATTAACAACGAAAAAAATCCAGACGATTTATTGTCAGTAAAACGTGTTGCAATGGTAACTCCATATCACCCTCTTTATGAAATTGGTGGGTTAGAAATAAGCACAAGAAAACTTGCCCAACAATTAACAGAACTTGGTCATGGTGTAGAGATTATAACCAAGGGTTTGTATCCTGATTCCGATCAAAGAGGAAAACAAGTTAGCCCTGAAGGTATTTCTGTGCATGGAATCGGTGCAGGAATAGAAGAAATAGTGCCATATGTATTATCAAGACGAAAAGATTTCGATATTGTTCAATGGATGGAGATATTTCCTCCAGTACCGGAATCGCCTGAAATATATAATGACAAAGCAGAACAACAATACATGGCATCTATTTTGCTTCGCTCTTTGGGAATTAAGACATTCTTGAATATTGCAAGCTGTGGATCAGTTACCAACAGAGGAATAAATCGTCAGCTTCCCTTAACTACAAAAAAACATCAACCGTTAAACGTATTGCTTAATAGGTCCATGACTGCCTATTTAGGAATAAATCCGGATATTGCTAGTGAATTTGAGCAAGCAGGGATAGTAGGATCTACAGATCGGTTTGAATCAATTCCATCAGGGGTTGACGATAAACTTTTTTTGCCGTGTACGAATGATGAGCAACGAAATATTAGAGAAGATTTGGGATTACCACTAGATAAAAAAATCGTATTATTTATTGGTAGATTTGTCCAGAGGAAAAGACCGGATTTACTTGTTGATATCTGGAACAATTTACCGCTTGATGTTCAGAAAAATGGATGTTTGGTATTTGTAGGAGGAAAAGCCGGTGATGGCCAGCCGGATTCAATCTATAATCAAGTAAGTAGTACCATCCAAAAGCACAACAAGCAAAGAGCAGCAAATGGACAAAATCCAAATATCTACTCTTTTGATCTTGTTGACCATTATCAAATGCCAAGATACATTCAGGCTTGTGATGCTTTATTTTTTCCTAGTGAGAGAGAGGGATTAGGCATGGTAATCCCTGAAGTGATGGCGTGCGCAAAACCTGTTTTTGCCTCTAATATTCCAGGAATAAGAGAAGTTGTTCCAAATAGCAATGTGGGCATTTTGTTCGACCCATATGATTTAGATGAAATGCAAAACATTCTGGTTGACTTTATAAATAATCCTGATAAATTCACAAAAATGGGTGAGAGATCCAGAGATTATGTAAGTAAGTGCTGGAATTGGCAATCGATTGCCCTAAAACTATCTGACACTTATAGAAGATACAAATAACTAAACAAAGCCGGGGAAGAAGTCGGTTTTAATGTGATTTCTCCTAATACCCATTTCTTTTAATACATTTTCAAACCCTGTTACTAAACCACGCGGACCGGACAAATAGAATATCCGCTCAAGATAATCGGGCACTTCTTCTTTTATCATCTGCTCCTTTAATCTTCCTACTTTTCCTTGCCATCCAATTGGAATTTGCATTTCGTCTGTTAAGGTATGAATTGTTTTTATTCCTAAATTTTGCTCAGCAGAATCAAAAATATCCGTATATACAATATCGCTTGCAATTTTGTTGCAGAAAAAATGAATAATATCTGCTTTTTGATTAGTATCCAGCAAATATTTAATAATACTTCTAAACGGAGTAACGCCAATTCCGCCTGAGATAAAAATATATTTCCCGGTTGGGTTTTTAGGCATAGTAAAATCTCCTGCTAGCTGGGAAGCAACAATCTCGGAATTTTCATCCATATCAAATAATGATTTTTTAAAACTGCTTAACTTTTCATAAAATTTTATCCCCAAACGTATATCCGGTTCGGTAGGGGAGGAGGCAAGAGTAAAATACCTTCGGTTCCCCCTGCTATCTGTATTCGGATGAGAAAAAGTCCATTCCAAATATTGTCCCGGGATAAAAGAGATCATTTTTTTGGGGGCAAAAATAAAATCGTAAATATCAGGGGCAATTTGGATTTTTTTAACTAATTTTAAAATCACTTTTACTTTCGGGCTAACTGCGTAAGAAAAAACATTCCCTGCTACAAGTGCAATTTCCGGAGTTGTGTAAAAAGATCCAAAATGAATCTGTGGAGTAAATAAAAACCCAACTAATGCTCCATACCAAATGCGTAGACTTTTAGTTGGGGGAGTAGTCAAAGGTTCCGTTAGCATAATAAAAGCAAAAAATAAAAAAGGAGAGTCTACGAAAATATTTTTTGTAATTAAAATTAGATCTAATCCCTTGGTAAGACTAAAAGCGTAAATTGCAAAAAGGGCAACCGCCATAAATCCGAGTACCAAATCCATCCGTTTAATTTTCCGTACGATTAATAATCCTGAAACGAGGACAAACGGCATCATGGCAAAAGTACCAACCCACCAGCTGGCAGATTTATTAATTACAAAAGCAGTTATAACAACGGCAAGCGCGGCCGGATTAAAAATATGTCTTTTATTAATAGTTAAAATGTATTTGGAGCCCATTGCTAAAATTGTCACCCAACCTAAAAATAAAAAATCTTCCGGACTTTTTGCAGGCGTAACTATTAATGCTAAAATAAGCGCAGTTATGTAATTTGATTCTACATTTGTCTGTGCTTTAAAAATAAAAGAAAAAACTTTATTAGAAGCCCAACACATTAAAACTAAAAAAAGTGAAGAAAATAAAATAGAGCTAAAGCTAAACGGAAGAATACTAAATAAACCCAAGACCGAAGCAGCACCCAAAAGAAAAATTAGGATGTACAGGGTTAACCTGTACATGGTAATTAAGTTTAAAAAATCGTCAATTCTTTTCATTTTTTAAGACGAATTTATTAAATCTATCTATAAACATTATACTTCTTTCGCTTATTGATATTGAGGTTTAGTTTCCTTGGGATCTTTTGCGGCGCTCTTCGACCTTATCAAGGATAACTTTTCTAATCCTGATATTTTGAGGAGTAACTTCAACGAGTTCATCGTCTGCGATAAACTCAAGAGCGTCTTCAAGACCCATTACCCTTGGAGTTTTAAAGTGGACGGATGTTCCTTCACCCTGTGATCGCATATTGGTAAGCTGCTTTGTTTTACATATATTTATTTCTAAATCATCATTTCTGGCATTTTGCCCAATTACTTGTCCTTTATATACATATACTCCCGGACTGATAAATAGCGTTCCTCTGTCTTGCATATTAACAAGTCCGTACAAGTTTGTTACTCCGTTTTCGAATGCAACTAAAGATCCCTGTTCTCTTTCATGAAAATATCCATTATCGTTGGCGAAACGATAGAAGCTGGTATTTATAATTCCTCTTCCACGACTATCTGTAACAAATTCTGATCTATAGCCAAAAAGCCCGCGTGTTGAAATAATAAACTCCATATATGTTATTCCATTTTCCGTGTTCATATCCTGAAGTTCTCCTCGTCTTGCACCAAGCTTTTGCATGACAATTCCGCTATATTTTTCCGGAACTTCAACAAAAACTCTTTCATATGGCGTTACTTTCTTTCCGTTAATTATTTTATCTATAACCTGTGGACGCCCAACTTGAAATTCATACCCTTCACGGCGCATTCTTTCAATTAATATAGCTATATGCAGCTCTCCTCTGCCCGAAACAATCCACCCCCCGGTCTGATCATTTTCCACTCTAAGTGCCATATCTGTTTCAAGTTCTTTATAAAGCCTGTCCTGAATTTGACTTGACGTTTTATATTCTCCTTCTTTACCGGCAAAAGGGGAATTATTTACCATAAACGAGACTCTAATTGTCGGCTCTTCGATATCTAAAAGAGGAAGAGCAATGGGGATATTTATATCTGCTATTGTTTCACCTATAACCGGTTCAGAAACTCCTGCAATAGCCACGATATCTCCCGTAGATGCTTCCCGCACTTCTACCTTATCTAAGCCCACAAAGGTCATAAGCGAAGTAACCTTACATTTGTTTATTTGACCGTCTCGTGTTATTTGAGCGATATCCTGACCATTTGTAATTTTTCCGTTACGAATTCTCCCAATCGCAATTCTTCCTTTGTGCGTATCTCTGGACAATGTAGTTATCAATATTTGAAGTGGATCATTTTCATTTCCCGACGGAGCCGGAATTTGTTCCAAAATCACATTAAACACGGGCGTTATGTTAACCATCTCATCTAAATTTTCCGTTAAACCGGCTTTTCCACTCTTACCAGATGCATAAATAATCGGAAAATCTGCCGCATTATCATCTGCTCCGAGCTCCAAAAATAAATCCAATGTTTTATCTAAAACATAGTTAATTCGGGCATCAGGTTTATCAATTTTATTTATAATAACAATTATTTTTTGCTTTAGCTCTAAAGCTTTTTTTAACACAAAACGCGTTTGCGGCATTGGACCTTCTTTGGCATCAATTAGAAGAAGACAGCCATCTGCCATTTTTAAGACCCTTTCTACTTCTCCTCCAAAATCCGCATGACCTGGCGTATCGATAATATTTATTTTCGTACCATTCCAATCAACAGAGGCGTTTTTAGAAAAAATAGTTATGCCCCGCTCTTGCTCAAGCTCATTACTATCCATAATAAGCGTATTTGCAGTATCTTTGTGCATTTTTGTTTTTGATTGCTTTAACAACGCATCGACCAAAGTTGTCTTACCATGATCTACGTGAGCAATTATCGCGACGTTTCTAACGTTAATCATAAAAAAACCGCGCTTCTCCGCGGCTAACGTATTATAGCAGAATAATTATAATTTAGCTAAAAATTTTAAAAAATATATTTTAAGTCTGCTATAATTTTAAAAGAAAGATTTTTATATCTCATTCGACCGGTTTTGATTATAAAAATAAACTATATTTACCTTTAAGAAACTCTTCTCTTAATAAGAAATATGATTTTTTTTTGCCTCACGAAAAGCAATTTTTAAATATTAAGAGCGTTATCGAAGAATCTGATCTTGTAATTGTTGAGGCAACATACCCCTCTACAGGGCAGGGGATCGAACTTGTCTGGGCATATGAAGCAAAAATTCCTATTATTTGCGTTTATAAAATAACAACTAAAATCTCTGATTCTCTTAGAATTGTAACCGATAAATTTACTGAATACGAAAATACGGAAGACTTATTACGTAAATTGGCTATAATTTTAATAAAATTCAAAGAATAAGTTTCTAAAATTACGAAATATCAAATTCGTCATGAATTTCTGAATTTTCAATTGTTTCCAAACGCGTTAAAACAGTAATGTTAAAAACGCTTTGCTCAATATCTTTCTCCATATCCTTAACTAATTGATGAGATTTTTGCATACTCCATTTTTCCGGTACAAGTACATGAACCGACATAAATTTTTTGGTCGCAGCCTGCCTTGTTCTAAGAGAATGAAACTTAATATTTTTATTTGAATACTTCTCCAAAATCTGTTTAATATTTGCAACGTCTTTTTTATCTATTGCCGTATCCATAAATCCAAGTGAAGAACGTTTAATTAGAACATACCCCGTATAAATAATGTTCGCTGCAACAAGAAGTGCCACTATTGGATCAAGAATATTAATTTGAGTTATTGCAACGATGATTACTCCAAGGATAACTCCTCCCGATGTCCACACATCTGTAAATAAATGGTGTGCATCAGCCTCCAACACTATTGAATTGTGTTCTTTTCCTGCCTTAAGAAGTTTAATGCCAACTACAAGATTAACTCCCGCAGCCAAAAACGATATTAATATACCAAGAAAGGCTTGTTCTATTGGTTGCGGATGTATTAAACGCAAAATCGCAGTGTAACCTATGGTTATAGCAGCAAGGAATATAAGAATTCCCTCTATAATGCTTGAAAAATATTCCGCCTTAAAATGACCATATGTATGATCTTCATCCGGTGGTTTTTGGGAAATTTTTATCGCAAACAGAGCAACAACTGCCGCTACAAGATTAATAACGGACTCAAGAGCATCGGATAAAAGACCTACCGACCCTGTTAAAAAAAAGGCTGCAGTCTTTAATGATATTGTTATTATTGCCGCCGCAATTGAAACCCAAACAAAATATGAAAGGGATTTACTCTTCATTGAGTTATTATACTAGTATTTTAAACCTTCTGCTATAATGTCAGGGTGAATTTACCCGAAGCAGAAATTATGTCTGTAACCGAAGATATTGCAAAGCTACGCAATGCTACTAAAAGTTTTGACGGAATAAATGAACGTAACCGCTGGGGATTTTATGGTTCGGAGATAGAAAGCTATATCTCCAGCTTTTCTACAGTTTTACCCGTAGATTTATTGGAATTTTTCAGAGAAAAACAAAGTCCGGTAATAATTGATCTAATGGCACATACAGGATCCATTCGAAATCTTTGTAATAGAACGGGAATAGTTCCTAAAATTGCCGTTTCGGTATCTCTCCAGGACCAAAGAACAAAAGGGGAAAAAGATGCAGATGCTAACCTTAATATTTATCAGTTAGCAGGAAATTTACTTAATTTTGAAACATGGAGAAAACTTTCAGCAATGTTATCCGAACAAAAAGCAGATTTAATCATGGAAAGGGCAGTACTCGGGCTTATTCATATACCCGGAAGCAAAAAATTTTACAATTTGGCGCTTCGCGGACTTTGGAATATTTTAGATGAGAACGAGGGACTGCTACTTCTACAGACACATAATATCCAGCAATTACAAAAAACCGGAGTTAATTTAATAAATTGGGTTAAGGAAGTAGAAAAATGCGGCGTTACGGTTAATCTGGATGCTAAAAAAAGAGCCTTAATGCTTCAAAAACATCCAAACTCTTCTATTGACCTGCCGAAATTTTAAGCCTTTTTTTTGCTTTTACTGCCGAATTTCTTGCCCGCTCTTCTTTTTCTTTTACTGCTTGTAAGCGTTTTAATTCTTCTTTATCTTTTTGTTTTTGACATTCTTCATTTGAGCAACGATATGTACTAAATGTCTGAGGAAACATTCCTCCGGGGGTAGTTTCTTTCCAGGTTTTAACCAACATTAATTTACTGTTGCACTGGAAACATCTATGACTCGTTGTGGGGTTTATTTTAATCAACACCCGTATTATATCACATTTATGCGGAATTACATATTTAATTTATTTTACATCTTATAGAACAATTAATTACTGTCTAAAATTGAGCTATTGGCTTAGAATCTGCTACTGAGTAGGCTGAGATACATCGGTAACACTTCTGAGGTAGAATAGATACTTCAAAGGAGGTGATAAACCGATGTATACGAATAACAAACATGCCTTCTATATCAAAGCAAAATCTCTTTCTGTTCCAGGTAAATGGGAATTAATCCGTTCTCTGGGAAAAAAAATCCTTTCGGAAAAAGCTCAGCTAAAGCTTGAGTGGATTATCTTCTACTATACAGTTGGGGAAAGAAATGCTCTTTCTACTGCCGGGCATTTTGGAATTAATCCAAAGACCTTGCATAAATGGAAGAAAAGATTCAATGAAAAAGATTTGTCTTCTCTGGAAGAACAATCAAGAAGACCGGAAAAAGTCAGAGATTGGATGGTGCAAAAAGAGGAAGAAGCAAATATTCTTGTTCTTCGCAAAAAGAACCTGGAGTTTGGTAAAAAGAAGCTTAAGGTACTCTACCAAAAAGAATACGGAAAGGATATTTCAACCTGGAAGATCGAGCGGGTTATTCGAAAATACCAGCTCTATCCAGATTCTGTAAAACACAGCTATCAAGTAGATAAAAGAAGAAAATCAAAGCCAAAACTAAGAATTCATGAAGTTAAGGATATTATCAAAAGCATGAAGCAATTTGGTTTCTTATGGCATATTGATACAATCATTATCTGGTGGTATGGACAAAGAAGAGTTATCTTTACAGCCCTTGAAGAATATTCAAAGATTGCTTTTGCCAGAGTATACAAAACTAATTCTTCCTCTAATGCAGAGGACTTTTTAAAAAGACTTATCTATCTGTCTGAAGGAAAAGTTGAGATTATGCACTCTGATAATGGAAGTGAATTTGAAGGAGAATTTGAGAAAGCCTGCCGGAAGCTTAATATTGCAAGAATCTATTCAAGGATTAGAACACCTAAGGATAATCCTGCCCTTGAAAACTTCAATGGCACTATTCAAAGAGAATGGCTTAATTTATCGGAGGTGGGACTTGATGACATACAGGATGCAAACAAAGATCTTACAACGTGGCTGGTTAAATACAATTCTTACAGACCTCATCAAGCCCTTGATTATAAAACTCCATTGGAGTATGCTCAGGAGAACTTCTTTAAAGTCTTACCGATGTGGCCTGCCAGTACAG
>Ga0210005_1000485_pt1 | contig 31672 bp, 29 predicted proteins | sample CryGey02umfilter_3_FD_183961 | JGI IMG/M metagenome (GOLD analysis project Ga0210005, IMG submission 183961) | Groundwater microbial communities from aquifer in Utah, USA - Crystal Geyser 4/9/14 0.2 um filter (SPAdes) (version 3) | ecosystem: Environmental > Aquatic > Deep subsurface >... | reverse complement strand
GCTGAAAGCTTCTTTCAACTACTCAAGCGGGAAAGAATCAGAAGAAAAACCTATTCGACCCGTGATGCTGCAAGGCAGGATATTTTCGACTACATCGAAATGTTCTACAACCCGGTAAGAAAGCATGGTTATAATGGCAACCTGTCGCCGATCGAATTTGAACGGCGATATTTTGAAGAGCTCAAAAGTGTCTAGTGAAATGGTGGCGATTCATACAGCTTGCCTAAATCTGTTCCGTCGTATGGTTCCTGATACTCTAATGAACCCCAAATCTGCTCGGCCAATTTCTTGCCACTAGGGATGTTGTTTCCTAATCGGTTGGTTGCATCATAAGAAAACCCTGTCCCCAGAAACAATATAACCCGATTCTCTGAGATCGCTTTTAGTAAATATTTTTCATGTGTGCCAAACATCGAATCTCCCTTACATGAAATAATGTGTCTTATGAATTAATTAGCAAGAAATAATAAAGGAGATTTATATTTTCCAACTCTACCGTGCACCGAGTTGGTGCAGGCAGTGGTCAATCCATTGTTTGGTGAGTTTTTCCTGCACGGACTGTTGGCCGAGGCGTTGGAACAGCGCCTTGAAGTCCACTTCATCGAGTAGCTGATCCTGATTGAAGCAGGAAAACACCACCCCGTCTTCCTTGCCGGTTTTGGGAGTCTCGGACCGAAGCGAAATTAAGAGGTGTGCTCAACACAATTTCTTCCCTTTCTTGGGAGCGACGGAAATCATATCGAGAGCCTTTATTTGCATTTCGTCCAATGCCAGTTCAATTAAAGTACACTCGGAATGAATTTGCTCCGTTAGCTTTTGAAGAAGGTCTAAAAGTTCCTGTTCGCCTTTTTCAGGATACTTCTCCATCTGTTTCAAAATTGGGCCTAGACCCTGCTGGTGTAGGCGTTTGGCTTGCTTTAGAACTCTCCCGTAGGCTTGAGCCGCCTTCGTGACCGCGATCATTCGCATATGGTTTGAGAATATTCCATCTACCGCTACGGCGGTAGTAATTGCGATGCCAACATAATGTGCCATGTCTTCCTTGATTCCTGAAGCAATAGCAATGCCCCCGATCACTGCGACTGTTTTTAGACCATAGGCCATAACCCTGCGCCAGATAGATTCTCTATTTATAGGGGAGCGGTCAGCCTCTACTTCCTTGAGCACGTCAGCAAAAGTGTCCTGAGCATATTTGAGTGGGAGAGTCGTCATCGCTACGCTCCCGCTACCGGTGAATTTTCAAATGATTGAGGTGCCGAATAGTCCTCCTTAAGCACCTCAATATGTACCACCTCTGAGTCCCCGATCACTTCATCTATTTGGGCTCCCAGCATATTAAACTTCGCCACATGAGTTTCCGCCACATGGATCTCCAACATTCCCCCGGATGCAGCAAACATCTGCCTATCTGCCTCAATAAAAACGGACTCTCCTGATTGTGCAATAAATGACCCACACGCTTCACACGGTTTATATCCGGGCGGAGGTGGTTTTCTGACGAAGCACCGGATTTCAACCCGAACAGGTGATGGACTTTGCAACACGAATTCACGGGTCTCCCCTGTTCGCATTGGCCGAGTATCAAACTGAAAGTGTATTCCCATAAATCCTCCCAATGATTGAAATGCGTCTGGGGTCTGAGCTTGAAACTTGAATGATCGCCCCTCTCCCATTCGCTTGGACGAATGTACGCCCTCCAATAATCAAATGTCTATGCTTAAACTAATTTGGTCCTAGCGTGCGCCGAGTTGGTGGAGGCAGCGGTCGATCCATTGTTTGGTGAGTTTTTCCTGCACGGACTGTTGCCCAAGCCGCTTCTCACCGGGTTTTTGTAGTGAGTTCGCCATATTTCTCACCCATCAAAATGTGTTTATATGTTCTATCGCTGTCCTGAGGGACGGTCAGCTTAAAATCAACGTTGCTTTGAAACAGCATGACGATATCTGAACCGCCAAACAGGAAATAGCCAAGCATATCCCCCTTCTCGACGGTATTACCTACTTTGACGGTATCTTCAAAGTTAACAGAGGATACCTGCGACATGCCAATCGGTAACAACGCTACCAATCCGTACTCTTTGGTTTCGACAATGACGCAACCACGTGTTTCGATCATTTGCCAACCGGGCGTGTTTGCATCAAGAAGATATCTCTTGATTCTGGGATCCCAGGTCGTAAGGCCACCCGCTGCATCATCGCTCTGAATGATTCGAACTTCTTTTATGGTTCCGCCAATCGGAAAATGATAGCGGTGGTAATCGTTCACATCGAGAAAGGTGTGGGTCAGCGTGCCATTTGCGAAGGCATCCGTGTAGGCGCTTCCTTCGCCAATCAGTGCAGCTATGGATTTAAACACTTTAGATTTGATTGCAACGCCTTCCCCATGAACAACGTTAGAATCTCTATCTATTTTCCATACGCCCTGGGGCTTTGAATCAGCGGGAGAGGATACGATGGATGGGTTATCGGGAGATGCAATCGGGCGTTGATCGGGAGATTTTAGATGCCGTGCAAAAAAATCATTGAAGGTTTTCCATTTTGACGGATCTTCATACCACCCTTTACCCAACCCGAACCGGTCATCTTCCAAGGCTTTCTTGTAATACTCATTTGTCCACGAGCCTTCCTTGCTTAAATATATACCCCAATCTTTTATAAAAAGGATCATCCATGAACGGTACGGTTCATGGTATTGCAGTGAATTATTGTAATAGCCTCTAGCTTTTAATTCAGAGAGCGGTTGATCGTTAATGAAATAGAAGTAATCCAAACTCTGGTCGATTTGATCGTACAATTTTGAATACTGAGAATTCGGCAGGATCGACCAGGGCAATGCCTTTGCTGCCCAATCTATAAAAGCATAATATTCTTCCAGGGTCTGAGCCGGATTTGTTATCTTATCAGGATTGATCTTCTTTGCTTGTTCAATTGAATCGATAAGCATTCTTTTTAATTCCGAATTATGCTCGACCATGGTCATCAAATGCTGTGTGATCAGTGAATGTTCTGCTTGTGCTGACTTGTCGTCCTGTCCAAAAGCGTTGAAGCTCAATAAAAAACATATGGCAAGAACCGACAATGCCCGAACCAAAGAATTTTTTGTTTTCATAAAGCCTCCTCTTATGATTCCACGTCTTTCAGCAACTTGTTTTGGCCTTGGGCTCAAGCGGTCGACGCAACACAGGCATTAACGTGCGCCAAGCTTGTGCAGGCAGCGGTCGATCGGTTTAGGCCCAAACAGCGATCAGGGCCATGAAGACGAAGCCGGATGAGATGAGGGAAACCTTGATCCAGCGGTCCGGGGGCTGCCTGAAGACATTTTCGATGATGTCGATAACCGCGACATAGAGGAATGTGCCTGCCGCCAGGCTATCGAAAAGCGCCTCGATCCCGGCACTCGTCGTGCTCGAAAATGCCGCTGAGAAGCCTGTGCCCAGCATCACGCCCAGAGGGGTCATGGCGGAAAAGAAGCAGATGATCACCATATGCCGATAGCTGGGGAACTTGCTTTCCCTCAGGCTGACGCCGAGCGCAAAGGAAGCAGCACCCTTGTGTGCGATGATGGCGATGAATATGGCTGTGGCCGATACCAGCGTGGCCTCCAGCCCCAGTGAGGTGCCTGCGATAATCGAATGAACCGAAAGAATCAGGCAAAGCAGGAATGGCGAGGCAGGCCGCCCTTCGGCGGCTTTTCCCACATCATGGCTGCCGCCCAAAGCCGCCTTTTCCAGCAGCAGAATAAGCAGGAAGCCCACGCCACACAGCAGCGCAGGGAAAGGAAAATCAATATCTCCGGCATAGACGGCGAAATTCACCCGTGCATCCGGGAGCATGTGCAACAGCCCCGCACCAAGGAAGATGCCGCCGGAGAAGGCATTGCCCCACATGAGCTGCCGCTCGCCGCGTTCGGATACACGCATGCGCGTGGGCGAGTGGCCCGCAAACAGTGCCACGGCAAAGATGCTCAGAATGGTGAGAACCTTGAACCAGAGTATTTCCATAGTCGATGTTCTAACCCTTATAGTCCGGATTCAGTCAAAGGTCAAAATACAAACCCTCAAAGCCTGAACAAAAGAAACAAACAGGTTCGGAAAAAAGGTTCCTGACACCTATTTCCCCGTCAATAACAGAATCGGCTTGACCAATATACCCATTTGGAGATAATTGCCGGCGATGACAGAACAACTGAAAGACCTTTATTGGATAGGCTCGGCAAGAAAAGAACTTGGCGCCTTACCTGATGAGGTTGTGGATGTGTTTGGGTATGCGCTTCATCTGGCTCAATCAGGCAAAAAGCATAATCAAGCCAAACCCCTCAAAGGTTTAGGCGGTGTTCTCGAAGTCGTTGAAGATTTTAAAAGCGATACGTATAGAGCAGTTTATACAGTCAAATTTAGCAACGCTGTGTATGTCCTGCATTGCTTCCAGAAGAAGTCAAAAAAAGGCATCGAGACACCGAAGCCAGACATGGACATCATAAGGAATAGATTGAAAGTGGCGAGAGATCACGCAGAAGGAGAAGGCAATGTCTAATATTGAGAAATCAGGCGGTAACGTATATGCCGACCTTGGCACACACGATGCCGAGGAGATGCTGGTCAAAGCTCACCTTGCAGCCAAGATCAGTGAAATCATTAAATACCGTCATCTGACTCAACAAGAGGCCTCAGCCATTCTCGGCATGCCTCAGTCCAAAGTATCCAATATGCTGCGTGGTAACTTCCGGGGCATTAGCGAAGCCAAAATGATCGAATGCCTCAACCTTCTGGGCAGAGATATTGAGATTGTTGTGAAGAAGGCTCCACGCACTCATTCAACCGGGCACACCAGCGTGGTCTTTGCATAACGCTTGATTCATTTATAAATGACTGAATGAAACAGGTAAATTGTCCTATGTTTATACTGTTCTGGCCTTAGCGCGCGCCGAGCTGATGCAGGCAGCGGTCAATCCATTGCCTGGTGAGCTTTTCCTGCACCGATTGCTGCTGCAGGCGCTGGAACAGCGCCTTGAAATCCACCTCATCCAATAGCTGATCCTGATTGAAACAGGAGAACACCACACCGGCTTCCTTGCCGGTTTTCGGGTCCTTGTGCGGTTGCAGGCACTGCGCGCAGATCTTTTTCATCATGCACTGCATCGGGCTGTTGATCGAACCAAGCGCGATATGATCGGGCTTCAGATACGGTTTGAGCATGGTGTGCCGCGCCTCGCCGACCACGGCCATGAGGCCTGCCGAACCGATGACGATGATGCGGTCGATTTTACCCAGCGGAATCCCCGCATTGCCCAGATTGCCTTTGCCAAAGGCCACCAGCGCCTCAAGCATATTGCCGACAAAGCCCTTGTCCTGCTCCCTGCCCGGTTCAAAGCCCGGCGATTCATCGCAGCACCACACAATCTCATCCGCTGCCGCCTCGATCTCGTCGATCTTGTAGCGATCGATCACCTTTTTATATCCCGCGAAATACAACACCTTGGAGCCTGCCTTCCTGAACGCCGAACCGATGGAGAACAGAACCGCATTGCCTAAACCGCCGCCGATGAGCAGCACATTCTCCCCTCCCGGAGTCTCGGTCGGGCAGCCTGTCGGCCCCATCAGGACCACGGGTTCGCCCTCTTTCAGATGTGCACACAGATCGGATGAACCGCCCATCTCCAGCAGGATCATGGACACCAGACCCTTTTCGACATCGACCTCGGCACCGGTCAGGGCCACCCCTTCCATGCCCAGCACCGTGCCCTCCACGCGCATCGCATGCGCCTCGTAATTCTGCAGACGGTAGAACTGGCCGGGGCGAAAAGATCGTGCCGCGCGCGGCGCATGCACCGTGACCTCGACGATGTTCGGGGTGAGCCGCTCGACCTTATGCACGCTGGCCATGAACTCATCGGCAAACAGGGCGCACAGGGCCTTGCCCTTGATGGCCGATGGCTTGTTTTTCGCCAGTATGCGGTCGACGGTCGGATAGCCCCGCGTGGCGCTGGCCATGGCCTTGACGACATTGCCGGCAAAGGATGGATGCAGATCGCCGAAGAAACTGATGGCGCGCCCGTCCTCGCGGATATGACTGAGCATATGGGCCTCATCCGGCTTGGTGCTGTGCTCGGGCGTCACCTTATTGCCATCACCATCCACGGCCTGAAAATACCTGCCGTCCAGGGTGAGTTCATCGGGATATTCCTCCTGCAGCACGACATTGGGCCGGGTGCCTGCGGCCACGAGGATGGCGCGCGCCGGCAGGTGAACGGTCTCATTAAGAGGTTCAAGCCTTCCCTCCCCGGTCTGTTCATTCTCAACCCGTCGCATACGCTGAAACTCGATCGCCTTGGCATGCCCGAAGCGGCCTAAATCCACACATACGGGCGTGAGCAGCTCGGCAAAGCGGATGCCTTCCTGCATCGCCTTGGTGATCTCCTCATGATTGAAACGATAACTCGGCGCATCGATCATGCGCTGGCGATAGGCAACGGTCGCCCCGCCCCACTCGTTGAGATGGAACAGAATATCCGGCGCGCGCTTCCCGGCCGCAGCCTTTTTGCGCTCCTCGCGCAGGATGCGCGCATGCCGGATGAATTCATCGGCAATCGTAGCCTCTTCCTCGCCCCATGCCGCGCGCACCTCTTTCTCGCCACGCTCAGCTACCAGCCACTCGTAACGGGTGAGAAACTTCTCCACCTGCACGGGGTAGTAAGCAAGGGCTTCGGTGGCCGTGTCTATTGCAGTTAATCCCCCGCCGATGACCACCACAGGCAGCCTGATTTGCAGATTGGCAATCGAATCGGCCCGGGCTGCACCGGTGAGCTGCAGGGCCATGAGAAAATCGGATGCCTGGCGTACGCCGCGCGCCATACCGTTGCGCATGGGGATGAAGGTCGGCGCGCCGGCACCCAGACACAGGGCGATATGATCGAAGCCCATGGCAAAGGCATCGTCGAAAGTCAGCGTGCTACCCAGGCGCACGCCGCCGAACATGGCAAAGCGGTCGCGGCGCTCAAGCAGCAGGCGGATGATTTTGAGGAAATTCTTGTCCCAGCGCACCGTGATGCCGTATTCCGTAACGCCGCCGAAACCGGCCATCACCCGCTCATCCAGCGATTCGTAGAGTTCGGTCACGTCTCGAATCGGCCTGAAATCCTCGCGCAGGCCAAGTGCTGTGACACCGGAAATCTCGACCGGCAGCGGCTCGATCTTCAGACCGTCCACGCCGACAATCGTGTGCCCCTCGTTCATCAGATGATGCGCCAGAGTGAAGCCTGCCGGGCCCAAGCCTGCAATCAGCACCTTATAACCCGAATCCTCTTTGGGAATGGGTCGGACGAGATTGAGCGGATTCCAGCGGGTCAGCAGGCCGTAGATCTCGAAGCCCCAGGGCAGAGCCAATATCTCTTTGAGCATGCGCGATTCGATCTCGGGAATATTGACCGGCTCCTGCTTCTGATAGATGCAGGCCTTCATGCAATCGTTGCAGATGCGATGCCCGGTGGCCGCCAGCATGGGATTGTCCACGCAGGCCACGGCCAAGGCACCAAGGGTATGCCCGCCGGCAGCAAGCAGATTCATCTCGGATATCTTTTCCTCCAGCGGGCAGCCGGCCAGCGGCAGGCCAAAGGCGCTTTTCTTGAATTTGTTCCCTTCCGGGCCCGCCTTCTTATCTATCATGCCTGTGGAACAGGAATCGCGCCCCTGATGATGGCACCACACACAATAATGCGCCTGATCGAGCGCCCCTTTCAGGTCACAGCCGGCATCGGTCAATTTGAAGCCCTCGCGATGACGTAGTGTGTCGCGCGGCCCCTGTGTGGCATCCGCACCGCTGATGTGCACATGCTCAAGCGGCACAAAGTTCAGGGGATCGACCGATTCGGCCGGCCTGAACAGAACACCGCCCGCATGGCGTTTGCGACCGGACTGACTGCGCACCGCCCACACGGCATAGGATTCTGCTCTGGCAAGCGCCCCGGCGTTTGCCTCCTTATCCGCAAACCAGTCCATCACATGCGTGGCAAAAGCCAGCTCACTGAACTTCTCCCCGAACAGGGCGGCAAGCTCACCCGCCAGACTCAGCGCTGCATCGTCGTCGAGCACATCGGCGTCTCTTTTCTTGTTGGCATGCTGCACAAGCTGTTTTTTGCAGGCATAGATTGGATTCAGCGCAGCGGAGCGCGCGGCAAGCGCCTGCATTTCCTGCTCGATACCGAACAACTCGCCGATGAATGCCTCGACATGCGGCGCCAGCGCCACGATCAGTTCGGCCTCGCTCGCCTTGTCCAGCGATGCAGGATCGGCACGACCAAGCATCAGACGTTTATAAAAAACGCCATTCGAGTTTTTCAGGGTAGCGGTAAACAGGTTGTCGATCTGCGCCAGCCCCTCGCGGCGATACAGATCCTTGAACTCCAGACCGTGATTCAATGTCAGCTCATGCAATGCGAAACTCTCCTTCCCCTCAGGGTCAGCCGCGATATCCAGAGCATAGCCGATTAGCCATCTGATTTCATTGCAACACTCCCCAGCGGAAAATATGTGCTATAAAGACTAAACACCCGACAAGCAGACGGCAGGAAAGGGAGGACAAACAAAGATGCCCAAGGTGCCGCATTTCTATCTGTGGATTCATGGCGAGGCCCGTTCGGGTTCGGAAAGCTTCGAGGTGCACAACCCCTACAACGATACCTGCATCGCCAGCGTATCGATGGCTGGCCCGAAAGAGGTCCGGGATGCCGTCGAATCTGCATGCAAGGCAGCCGTCACATTAAGCACCATGTCGCGTTACGCGCGCAGCACCCTGCTCAGGGATATCGCCGAGGGCTTAAGCGAAGCACGCGGCGAAATTATCGATGCGCTGATTGTCGAAGGCGGCAAACCACGCATGTTTGCCGAGCAGGAGCTGGAGCGCAGCATTGCGGTATTTGCCTGGGCAGCCGAGGAGGCACGTCGTTTCTGTGGAAGCCAGATTCCCATGGACGGCATGCAGCGCGGCGAGGGTTATGAAGGCTATACACGGCGCGAGCCGATTGGACCTGTGCTCGGCATCTGCCCCTTCAATTTCCCGCTCAATCTGGTGGCACACAAGGTTGCGCCGGCACTGGCCGTGGGCAATCCCATCATCATCAAACCGGCCAGCGACACGCCGATTTCCGCCCTGCTGCTGGCCCGCATAGTCAGCGATGCCGGTGCTCCGGCGGGCAGCCTGAATGTTCTACCGATGGCGCATAACGAGGTGGCGGACCTGCTAGCCGGGGACGATATCCGCATGCTCAGTTTTACCGGCAGCCCTGATGTGGGCTGGGCCCTGAAGAAGCAGGTTGCAAAACAGCGTGTCTGTTTAGAGCTGGGCGGCAACTCCGGCACCATCGTCGATGCCTCGGCGGACCTCGCTTTCGCCGCAGCGCGCTGTGCCCTGGGCGGCTTTGCACAGGCCGGCCAGTCGTGCATCGCGGTACAGCGCATTTATGTGCAGCACAGCGTCTATGACGACTTCCTGCACCTGTTGAAGAAGGAAACGGCCAAGCTCGGGGTCGGCGACCCGCGCGAAGATGGCACCGTGGTCGGACCGCTCATCAACAGGGCCACAGCCGATCGTGTGCTTGATTGGATCAGGCAGGCGGAGAAGGACGGTGCAAGGATCGTGCTTGGCGGCAAACGCAAGCGACTGGGTTGCGGCAATATCATCGAACCGACAATCCTCACTGACGTCGAAGAGGGCATGGATGTATGCCGGCGCGAGGTGTTCGGCCCGGTCATCACGCTCACCCCCTTCGAGGAGTTCGAGAGCGCCGTCGGCTGGGTCAATCGCTCCGACTTCGGCTTGCAGGCGGCCATCTTCAGCTTTGATGCGCGCCACATACAGTATGCCGTGGAGACCTTGAATGTGGGCGGTGTGGTGGTGAATGACTTTCCCACCTATCGCGTCGATCATATGCCCTACGGCGGCGTCAAAGCCTCCGGACTCGGCCGCGAAGGCATCCTCCCCGCCATGCTGGAAATGAGCGAAGAAAAGATGGTGGTGGTCCGCAAAAGCTGAAACTGTTTTTCGTGGTGTTAAAAGGCCCTAATTCTGACCGGCTGCATCCCGGTCGATAAACCACTGGGGATTGTGCACCAGACCTGCCGGCAGGCGTTCGCCGCCGCGAATGCGGGCAAGCGCATCCTGTTTGCCGGCTCCGGCAGCAAGAATCAGCACCTGACGCGCCGCATTGATCACCGAAAAGCCCATCGAGACGCGCTCGGGTGGCGGTTTTGGAGAGTTGAACACGGGGATGGCTAAGCGTTCATCGCTCAGCGCAGCATGGCCGGGAAACAGGCTGGCCGTGTGCCCGTCCTCACCCATGCCTAAATGAATCATGTCGAAGCGCAGCATATCCATCATAGGCACCTGCGCCATTTCGGTAGCATAAAGCCCGGCACCTTCCTCGGGGCCAAGCTCGGCGGGCATGCGGTGAATCTGGGCGGGAGGAATCGCTACATGCGACAATAAGGTCTCGTCGGCCATGCGGTCGTTGCGTTCTGCATCACCCGGCGGCAGGCAACGCTCGTCGCCGAACCAAATATGCACGCGCGACCAGTCCAGAGGCATATCGCGCAGACTTGCATAGCAGAAGCGCGGGGTATTGCCGCCAGCCAGCACCAGATGGAAGGCACCGCGCGCAGCAATGGCCTCAGCACAGGCTTGAGCAGTCAATTTGGCGGCTGCGTGCCCCAGTTCGCCAGCATCGGGAAAAACCCACACATGCATCGCCCTCGCCTGCCGAAACACTTATTTCGACCCGGCCGCATGGAATAAAAACTGTAGATTCATCGCATTCATTCCTGCACGCTCTCCGATAAATCGCGCCAGCCGCCTTCGCAGCCCTGCAAAAGCGTATCCATGCCGGGAATATCGAACGTCCCTGCCGGATAAGTGGCAATATCGCTTTCTTCCGCCCAGGCATCGAGAATCGGGGCAACGATCTTCCAGCATTCTTCCACCTCGTCGGCGCGCGAAAACAGACCGGCTTCTCCCATCATCACATCATGCAACAGGGTTTCATAGGCCTCAGGCATACCCAAGCCATCCATGCCATACGTCGCATCGAGGTTTACGCCTCGCAGATGCGTGGACAGACCCGGTTGCTTGGCGGTCATGCTTAATTGCATGCCTGCATCGGGCTGCAGACGGAAAATAAGTTCATTGTTGCGCACGTTTCCATCGTTAAGCTCAAACAGCTTCTGCGGCGGTTCCTTGAAACGAATGCATATTTCCGACACATGCACCGGTAAACGCTTGCCTGTACGCAGGACAAAAGGCACGCCCTGCCAGCGCCAGTTGTCGATATAAAACTTCACGGCCGCAAAGGTTTCCGTGCTTGATGCGGCATCGACTCCCGGCTCTGAGCGGTAGGCCTGTGCTTTTTCCCCATCCACCTCACCGGCGGCGTATTGCGCCCGCACTGCCTGTGTCTTGACTGTGTCGGCTGAAAACGGCCGGATCGAGCGCAGCACCTTCATCTTTTCATCACGCACATCATCGGCATCAAGCGAAACCGGTGCCTCCATGGCCACCAGCGACATCACTTGCATCAAATGGCTTTGAATCATATCGCGCAAGGCACCGGATGTTTCGTAATAGCCGGCGCGATAACCGACCCCCAGCGACTCGGCCACTGAAATCTGCACATGGTCGATGTAATTGCGATTCCACAAGGGCTCAAGCACGGAATTGGCAAACCGGAAAACCATCAGGTTCTGCACCGCCTCCTTGCCCAGATAATGATCGATACGATAAATCTGCGCCTCGTCGAAATAGCTCTGGATATCGATATTCAGTTTCTGTGCGCTTGGCAGGTCCATGCCGAAAGGCTTTTCAATGACCAGACGCCGGAACCCCTCGGATTCATCGGACAACCCCGCTTCATGCAGATGCCTGGCGACTGTGTCATACCATGCGGGAGGGATGGCCAGATAGAACAGCGCATTCTTGCGACCTTCATGCTCATGCAGGGCTTCGGCTATATGCCGGTATGTCACAGGCTCCGCCAGATCGCCACTGACCAGATCGAGCTTGGCTGCAATAACCCGCCATGAAGGCGGATTCACTACTGCTTCGGGGAAATAATTGAGCAATTCGTCATGCACATAGTGAACCCAGTCGGCATGTGTCCATTTCTGGCGCACCACGCCGATAATCCGTGAATTATGGCCGAGCAGATTCCAGTGGTGCATGTGCGCCAGAGCCGGCAGTAATTTGCGCTTGGTCAGGTCGCCGTTGGCGCCGAAGATGACAATATTGGTCGCCTCCGGCCGATGGCCGCCAATCAGCGAAGCAAATTTATCTTCACCCGACATACTATTCCTTCTTGACCGCCTTGATGGCATGCCCGCCGAAACCGGCGCGCATGGCGTTCACGATCTTGCCGGCAAAGGCATCCTTCTCCCGACTGCGGAAGCGCATCTGCAGAGCGAGCGTAAGCACCGGCGTCGGAATGCCCAGATCAATCGATTCGTTGACCGTCCAGCGCCCTTCTCCGGAATCGTCCATCCAGTCGGACAGGGAACTCAAATCGCCGTCCTGCTCCAGTGCATCGCCGGTCAGATCAAGCAACCAGGAGGAGACCACCGAACCGTGCTGCCAGACGCGTGAAATCTGGTGCATATCCAGATCGAACTCTTCCTTGGCCTTCATCAGCTCGAAGCCCTCGGCAAAGGCCTGCATCATGCCGTACTCAATGCCGTTGTGGACCATCTTGACGAAATGTCCGGCACCGACCGGACCGACATGGCCCCAGCCCTTGCCATCGTTGGAGGCCAGCGTGGTCAGCGCAGGTGCAATCAGGGCAATCGCTGCATCCGTACCGCCGATCATCAGGCTGTATCCGTTCTTCAGGCCCCACACGCCACCGGAGGTGCCGCAATCGGCAAACAGAATGCCCTTTTTCTCCAGCTCGGCGGCACGCCGCTGTCCGTCTTTGTAATTGGAATTGCCTCCATCAATAATCAGATCGCCCGCCTGCACACCGGCAGCGAGAAGATTCTCAATACTGCTATCGACAAACTGGTGCGGCACCATCACCCACAACACGCGCGGCGCAGGCTGCTGTGCGATGACATCGGCAAGATCAGCGGCAGCACTCACCGTTTCAAACTCTGCGGCCAGTGCCTTGCCCGGGGCAGCATCCACATCATAAGCCACCACCTCATGCCCGCCGGCAGCCAGACGTTTCACCATATTACCGCCCATCCGACCCAGTCCAATCATTGCCAGTTTCATCGCTTGTCTCTCTTCATATTTATTTTAAATAACAGCATGTTAAAGCCTTATAGTAATCCATCGGGTTAAATTAATCGGGTTTGCTGCTTGGCATGCCGTCGGCCATCAGATCATTGGCATCGATAATCACATTGTAACGTTCACGCGCCATCTGCATCACCCGCTCGGCAAACTGCGGCTTGTCCTTGAGCACCTTGCAGAAATCCCGCTTTTCCAGCGTATAAATCACACAATAGGTAAGCGCCCGCACCGAGGCCTGCCGTTGCTTGGTGATCAGCAGGCTCACCTCGCCGAACACCTGCCCCTCGCCCAGTTCGGTCTTGACCCAGCCCTTGCGGTCAACGATCTCAACCCGGCCCTTCTCGATGATAAACAGCTCCCCGCCCTCGGAGCCATATTGCACAATCTCGTCACCGCGATTGAACACCATCGGCTTGAGCATCATGGCAAAGGCCTTGAGCATCGCATCACTGCTACCCTCGAACATCGGTACGCGCTCCAGCACCGTGCGCGAAATACGATCCACCCAGCGGCGATGCCCCGGATTGAGGAGTTCGAAGGAGGCCTTCGGGCCCCATGAACCGAAGGGGTAGTTCGGGAAATCGACTGCCTTCTCCTCGCCCCATACATCCAGCACCGGCTGCACGATGCGCCACGATGTTTCCACCAGATCGGTGCGCGAGAATAATGAGGAATCGCCGTGCATGCAGTCGTAGAGCATGGTTTCGTAGCCCGTACCGGGCTGGCGCGTAAAGGCCTCGTCATACGCGAAATGCATATTCACCTTGCGCATGTGCATCGAAGGTCCCGGCCGCTTGGCCAGAAAACGCAGCTCGATGCCCTCCTCCGGATGGATACGGAAGATCAGCTGATTGGCCTCCAGCTGACCAAAGGCGGGGGTGCCGCGAAAGGTGAACTCTGGAGCACGGCGGAACTGCACGACGATTTCGGTCGTCTTGCTTTCCATCGCTTTCCCCGAACGCAGATAAACCGGCACACCGTGCCAGCGCCAGTTGTCGATGCGCACCTTGAGTGCTGCAAAGGTTTCAGTGTTTGAATGCGGATTGATATGGGCCTCATCACGATAAGCCACAGCCGGGCTGCCATCCGGCTTAACCCCTTCTGCATACTGGCCGCGCACCGCGTTAAGGGCGACATCATCACTGCTCATCAGACGCACTGCGGACAGCAGCTTGAACTTCTCGTTGCGAATCGCATCAGCCTCGAATGAGGTTGGCGGCTCCATGCACAGGTAGGCCATCATCTGGAACAGATGATTCTGGATCATATCGCGCATCACGCCCGATTTCTCGTAGTAAGCCCCGCGCCACTCCACACCCACCTGCTCGGTCGCGGTAATCTGGATATGATCGATATGTGTGCGGTTCCATAAAGGCTCGAACATGCCGTTGGCAAAGCGGAAGGCGAGCAGATTCTGCACCGCTTCCTTACCGATATAATGATCGATGCGATAAACCTGCTCTTCTTTCCAGTAGGAAAGGATTTCACGGTTCAGTGCAATGGCACTGGCCAGATCGGTGCCGAACGGCTTTTCAACAATGATGCGCCGCCATCCATCGCTGTCCCGATTCAGGCCGACGGCTTCGATGTGGGAGGAAAGCATACTGAACACGGCTGGCGGCGTGGCCATGTAGAACAGCACATTGCCTCCGGTGGCATACTCGGCATCCATTTCGCCCAGTTTTTCCTGCAGCAGGCTGAAGGCCTGCGCATCATCAAAGCGACCCTGAATGTAATGGATACCCAGACAAAATGTATGCCAGGCCTGCTCGTCGAACGGGCTGCGTTTGGAAAACTCGCGGATATCCGCATCCATCTTGGCGCGGAAGGAATCGGTCGTGAAATCATCCATGGCCATGCCGAGAATGGCAAAGGATGGCGGCAGGAGATCGTCGCAATAGAGATTAAACAGGGAAGGAACCAGAAGGCGCTTGGTCAGGTCTCCGGAGGCACCGAAAATAACCATGATACAGGGATCGGCGGCATCCTCCCGCAGATGCATCGCAGCCGCCAAATCGGAGAAGTGCTCTTGCGCCATCTGATCATTCATGCGGTCAATCCTAACGCGACGCATGCTGCAAAGCTTGCGAAAAAATTCCGGGCTGCCGATGCCATAAAAAAAGGATTGCGGTGATGCAACCCTTATCGACTGGTGAGCCGGACTGGTCTCGAACCAGTGACCCGCAGATTAAAAGTCTGCTGCTCTACCAACTGAGCTACCGGCCCAATCGGCATCGGCAACCCGGAAAATGGTACTCCCAAGGGGAGTCGAACCCCTGTTTCCGCCGTGAGAGGGCGGCGTCCTGGACCACTAGACGATGGGAGCGTCTTGGGAGGCCGCATTGTCCTGATTCATCTACCGGCGTCAACGACAAAGTGCTTAGCGTAAAATGCTTGCGTGATGTAAAGCACTTTACCCTGAATAGCATATCGTTATCCTGCGGGCATGGTAATATTTCGCTTCATTCTTAACTCTGGCACTAGCCGGTCCTCCATCCTTTGCCTCACCCTGCTCGCCAGCGTGTTGCTTGCCACGCTCTCCATGTCCGCCTGTTCGACCGTGGCTCGCCATGAACCCGTCGAGTTGAAAGATCAGGATGTGGCAACAGTGAACAAAGATGAGCCTGCCCCGCAGCCGGATGCTGTCAGGGTTGTCGCTCCCAATCCGCTGCTCGAAGGCTTGTCAGCTGAGGATATTGCTAGCGTTCAATCCGATGCAAAACGCGTCTACGGGCCGTCTTGGGAAGGGGCCACTGAACGTTCGCGCTATGTTCGTGCCCGTATCCTGCCCATTCTGAAAGACATGGACGCCCCGCAGCAATTGCAAGTCGTGCCGGTTGCTGAATCGGGTTATAACCCGTATGCCTTCTCACCTGTCGGTGCCACAGGCCTGTGGCAGGTGATGCCGGGAACGGCTGTCGTTCTGGGTATGAAAGCGCCCGCCGGATTCGATGCGCGCCGCCATGTTGAAATGAGTACTCGCGGTGGTGTGCAGTACCTGCTGCATATGCATGCCATGTTCGGCAACTGGCCTGTCGCTCTTGCCGCTTACCACCGCGGCCCCGGCAGCATGAGCAGAATACTGAGAAAGTACCCCTGGAAACCCGAGGACGGCTTGGACAAGCTCCGCGTCCCGCCGGTTACGCTCACCTATGTGCGCGGTATTCTCGGTCTTTCGGCCCTGGTACAGAACGGTGAGTGGAGCTTCCCTGTTGCCTGGGAAACACATCAGGTGGCGCTCGAAGGACCGATCGACGTGAATCAGCTGGCGGAGGCCGCCGATATCGACCCCGATGAAATTTACCGCTTCAACCCGGGCCTGAATCACAGCCAGTACCTGACCAGCAAGGTGCTGTTACATGTGCCGGAATTCATGATGCAACCGCTATTGGCCAATGCAGGCGATGCCGCACCGGTGTTTGTACCCATCAAGGTACGCAGCGGCGATAGCCTGTCCGTACTGGCCCGTCGTCATCATACCAATGTGCATGATCTCAAGCGAATCAATCCGGGCCTCACAGCCTTGCTGCATCCGGGACAGAAAATTCTGGTGCCGGCCGGTCATCTGAATTCAGCCAGCCCGCCCCTGAATCCCCTGTTGGCACAAGGCCGGCGGATTCACTACCGCGTGAGAAGCGGCGACAACCTGTGGAATATTGCCAAACGCTTCGGAACCACGCCGTCCGCCATTGCCCGCGCCAACAGCATCCGTCACAACAAGACCCTGCATCCCGGTGATCGTCTGTGGCTGCTGGCCCGCGCACGCACCTCCTGAACCTGACCGCGGCTCCTGACTTGCATCAACGTTCGCTCACATTCCTGCTCATTGCCGTCCTTGTCGCAGCCTGCTCGGCTGATGATGGTAAATCAGGGAAAGCTGGAAATCAGACAGCAGCAGCAACGCCGCCGGCAAGTTCGGAACCGGCGCGCGGCGACCGGCTTGTTTCGGCCAGTATCGGCGATGCCAGCAACCTGATTCCGATGATTGCCGGCGATGCCTCCAGTCATGCCATTGCCGGCCAGATGTACCTGTCCCTTTTAAAGTACGACAAGGATCTGAATCTGACCGGCCAGTTGGCCGAATCATGGCAGGTAGCAACCGACAATCTTTCCATCAGCTTCCACCTGCGCCCCGACCTGAAATGGACGGATGGCAAAGCGCTGACCAGTGCTGATTGCGCCTTTACCCTCAAACTGCTGCTCGATGAGCATACGCAAAGCGCCTACAAATCCGATTTTGTGAAGGTCAAACGGGTGGAAACCCCGGATACACGCACCTTTATCGTGCACTATGATGAACCCTATTCCCCCGCCCTGTCCTCATGGACGGGCTTCGCCATCATGCCGGAGCATGTATTTAAAGGCGTGGATATCATGAACACCGATCTGTCGCGTCATCCCAAAGCAACCATCGGCCCCTACCGCCTGGGAGAATGGCAGGCACAGCAATCCATCATGCTCACCGCCAATCCGGATTATTTCGATGGCCCGGTGTGGATAGCCGAACGCATGACCCGCATTATCCCGGACTCGGCCACCCAGTTTCTTGAGCTCTCCGCCGGTCATCTCGACAGCATGGGACTGACGCCGACGCAATACAGTCGCCTGTTCGAGCATAAAGAACAACTCAAGCGCGATTACACGCGCTATAAATATCTCGATTTCGGCTATACCTATCTCGGTTTCAACCTCAAGCGCGCACCGTTCGACGATGCCCGTGTGCGCCAGGCCATCGCCTATGCCATTGATCGGCAGGAGATTGTCGATGGCGTGCTGCTTGGACTGGGTGAAGCCATTGCGACGCCTTACAAGCCGGGCACCTACTGGGTGAACAAGGACATCAAGGTGCGTCCCTACGATGCTGCCAAGGCCAAAGCGCTGCTCGTTGAAGCCGGTTGGCAGGACAGCAATGGCGATGGCGTGCTGGACAAGGACGGCAAGCCGCTGACATTTACGATTCTGACCAACAACGGCAATAAGCAGCGCGCCGATACCGCCACCATCATCCAGCAGCGCCTGAAGGATGTCGGCATCGAACTCAAGGTGCGTCTGGTTGAATGGTCGGCATTCATCGAGAACTTCATCAACAAGCGCAACTTCGATGCAGTCATCCTGGGCTGGTCGCTATCGCCAGAGCCTGATCAGTACAGCATCTGGCATTCATCGCAGACCGGCGCGCGCGAATTCAATTTCCTGACCTATAACAACCCTAAGGTCGATGCCGCGCTGATTGCCGCCACCAAGACCTTCGACAGGGCCGAGCGCAAAGCATTCTACGATGTGGTACAGGAACAGATTCATGAGGATGTGCCGGTGGTCTTCCTCTATGCCCCCTACTCGCTGCCGGTATTCCACAAACGTTTCCACGGCATCGAAGCTGCTCCCGCAGGCATCGGCTGGAACAGCGAGCATTGGTTCGTGCCGCAGGCCGAACAGAAGTACAGCGTCAACGCTGTTGCCCCCTAAACATCACTGCTGCGGAAACGTAGAGATCCGACGAACGAAAACCAATGAATCCTCAGCACTCTGAATTGAATGACCTCGGCTGGAGCGACTGGTTCGAACAAAGGGCTGAATGCGGCCCAACGGATACTATCGCCCGCGTTGCGGCTGTTGATCGAGGTCAGTTGCTGCTCGTAGATCAGGCCGGCCAATTCCGCGCAAAGCTGTCCGGGAGCTATCTACACAGCCATCACGAGCCGCATGAACGGCCGTGTGTCGGCGACTGGGTCTGCGTGGAAAAGAAATCAGGTGAGGACTTCGGTATCATCCACTCGCGCCTTGAGCGCAGAACTTTGCTGCGTAGAAAAGCCCCTGGAATCGACGTCGAGTACCAGATCATTGGGGCAAACCTGGACTACGCGCTCATCGTTCAGTCCTGCCACTTCGATTTCAATGTAAAGCGCCTGGAACGCTATCTCGTCATGGTGATGGAGGGTGGAGCCGAGCCGTACATTCTGCTGACCAAGACGGATTTGGTGGAGCCAGCCACGCTGGCGGCGCAATTGGCGGAAATACGATCTGCCGGCATTACAGCGCCCATCGTGGCCTTGAGTAATGTGACGCGGGACGGCCTGGATGATCTCAAGCGGCTTCTATTGCCTGGCAAGACGTATTGCCTCGTCGGGTCGTCAGGGATTGGCAAAACCACGCTGATTAATCAGTTGATAGGCCGAGAATATCTGGAAACCGGGGCTGTCAGCGCGACTGGAGAAGGACGGCATACGACCGTTCGCCGTGAACTGATTCGTCTCGACGGAGGCGCGCTCGTTGTCGACAATCCGGGAATGCGTGAATTCGGTATTCTTGACGCAGAAGCTGGTATCGAGGCCAGCTATTCCGATATAACTGAGCTCTCGACTCGCTGCCGCTTTCGAGACTGTAAGCATACGGGTGAGTCGGACTGTGCTGTGCTCGCTGCCCTGCATGCTGGCGAAATCAGCCAGGAGCACCTTGAAAACTTTCGCAAGCTCAGGGAAGAGTCCGACTTCAACAACATGTCCTATGCTGAGCAGAGAAGGAAAGATCGGAACTTTGGTCGGTATATCAAATCGGCAAAGAAGGACTTAAAGGGTAAGTAGAGAATGTATAGCCCATCAGACAGGCACCCGGATTTCATCGGACTGCATGTGTAATCTAGATATGCAAAAAGAAGGAGATAGATGATTCTGCCTCCTTCTTCATTCATGCTGCTTGCCCGGCCCTGTCGTATCCGGTCAGACTCGACCATCATGCAAGCATCAAAACACACCCTCGATAGCGGCTTCCCGCCGGTGGCCCGGATCGATGCACGCATACTGATTCTCGGCTCGATGCCGAGCCGCAAATCGCTGGATGAAGCACAATATTATGCCCACCCGCAAAACGCTTTCTGGCCGATCATGGGGGAGTTGTTCGGCTTCAGTCCGGCCCTGCCCTATGCCGAGCGTCTTGAGCAGCTAAGGGACAACGGGTTTGCCCTGTGGGATGTAGCGCATCAGTGCGTGCGGCCTGGCAGTCTGGATCAGGCCATCGATATGGCCACAGTCGTCGCCAACGATTTTCCCGCCTTTTTCGCAACGCATAAGAATGTGCGGCAGATATTCTTCAATGGCCGCAAGGCCGAGGAGCTGTTCCGCAAGCTTGTCCTGCCTGCCCTGCCGGAAGGGCTCGCCCGCATCGAGCGCCACCTTCTCCCCTCTACCAGCCCGGCGCATGCGGGTCTGAGCCGAGCGGCCAAACTTGCTGCGTGGCAGTCGGTAAAAACAAACCTTGAGGGCAAATCGCCGTCCTGAACGGCCTGCTCCTAATTCGGCATCGCATCAGGATTAAAACGACAACCTTTCTTTCGTTGTTTAAAGTCAAGGCCTTTTCCGACTCTCCCACAAAGTTGCCTATTGGCTCTTAAAAATGCTTGAGATCGTATATTGGTATTAAGATTTTGGCTTTTAGCAACTGGCCCCATGAATAAGCCTGCCGAAAATCGATGTAACTCAGACAATTGTTAGTATTGTTCATTAGATTTGCCGCATTATATATCGTTGCAGCATCCCCATTCCCAAGAATGAAACGCTGATAGTCCTGAGCGAGTTGGCGCAAAGCCGCCCTGATTTTTTCTGAATTCGGATAAGTAGTAGCAATCCAGCGCTGCACATCGTCGCGCACGCCGTCGCCATCGGAATCAATACCTGCCAGCGTCGCCTTGCCAGCCTCCCCCGGATCAGGCGGGAGGGAGGAATGGTCCGCCGCATGGACAAACGGGATTGCAACAAAGAACAGCAGGATGACAAACATCAACGCACGCGGCTTCAACATATCCCCCTTAATTCGGCATTACATCAGGATCAAAGGCACAACTCTGTTTTTTGTTTTGCCTTGAAGGAACCATCTTGCCACTGAGACTATGATCTGCCTGAAACGATGCCCTAACCCTTATGCTGGTATCTAAAATTATTGCCTCCAGATTGTGTGACAGGCTATAGGCATTCGCTGGATCAATATAAAAATAACATTCAATCGCCTTATCCATCTGCAATACATTGTTAAATGTCTTAATAGGATCGGCAGAATCTAATAGGTATTGTTGGATCGCTTTAGCGTCCTGCGTCAATGCAGCCCTCGTCTTCTTAGAGTTCGGATAGGTCAGGGCAATCCAGCGCTGCACGTCGTCGCGCACGCCATCACCATCGGAATCGATGCCCTCCAGCGTCGCCTTCCCAGCTTCACCGGGATCAGGAGGAAGCGATAAGCTGTCACCGGCTTGGGAAAATAGAGGTGCTCCCAGCATCAGTACAATTGCAAACATCAAAACATGCGGTTTCAACATATCCCCCTTCAATCCGACATCGCATCGAAAACAATGCTGCATCCCTGTTTGCAGATTACGGCACCTCCGAAAATCTGACTGTCTATTGGGTGGATACGCCGACCATTCCAAAGAAATTCCCAGAACTGACCCAAGAATCATTCCTGTATGAATTCAATAACATAGACCCTGTCACGCCGACATAAATGGTTGTTGGCACAATGTTATATCCAGTCGTATCAAGAGGAATGGTAGCAACACCTGAAGAACTAACAGCCAACTGCGCATTTTGTATCATCACAACCAGCCACGTGAATGACAAGCTGGTGTCAATATACCCCCCGAACACCATCTTGGACTGGTTTGTGGAAAAGCTATTGAGACCACCATAGGTATAAAGGGCATTAGGTATCTGAATGGGATTAATATATGCTGGAATGGCTGGAATGGCTGGAAGGTCTCCCGGACCACTTAGCGGGGGTATATTGCCACAAGGCGTTCCAGCGCAACCGAAGGGATTCTCTACCGTCATATTGTATTCTGGCAACAACAAGAAAGATGCCCGTTCGATCCAGCCTCCCGACAATTGTTCCCACTGATATGTAACCAAGGAAACCTCGGTAGAACCAATGGTCGTTTTCCCGTTTCCTTCTGAATCCCACCAATATGTAGCAAGCAGTGATTCGTCTGCATATACGATCCCAATGCCTTTTGGCACAGCCACAATCCCAATAGGAAGTCTTCTGAACTCTTGAGGTGAAAGTGCAGGAATTTGCCCAGAAAGCGGTGGCACTGTGGAAGAATTTCCGGCCACTGCAGAAACAGCAGATACGGTTACTTGGCCATCGATGGTTGTTTGAACAGAAAATGCCAGTTGATTTACATCATCCATAATACAAGCAGAAGCACTCATAAAGGTTGCATAACCCCATTTGATATTTCTTGGCATCACAAGTTCATTTTTGAAAGGTCGTTGCAAACTATTCATAACTGTAACGATTCCATTCATAATAAAATTATGTGTGTATGTTCCAGTTAGATACCACTGCACAAAATTATGCCCGAAGGAAGCGTCTGCCCATGCTGTCGTACCGAGTTCCGCCAGATTCGGAGACCATCCAGTTATAGGCTTGGTCGGCATCACCAAACCGAAACTGGTATTATGGATAAATTTCATTATCTCATCTTCGGGTACAGTGATTTGCGGCTCATTATTTCCTAATTTTGACCCCTGATTGGATGCTGCTGGGGTAGCAATTTGCACCACACCGACGCTACTTGCCCATGCGGCATTTTGCAGAGTCAACATACTATAGGCCGCATTGGCATAAAAATTCCCTTGTGAATGGGAAACAATCACGATCTGTTTACCAGCATTTAAAAACCCGCGGTAAAGTGCGACTTGATTTTGCAAATCAGGGTCAAACAAATAAGTGCTGGCATTGGCTCCCGCAGCGATCTGATTCATAAAAATCTGAATAGATGGTGACACACTTTGGATACCGCTGAGCCATCGCCAGAACATCGACCAGTCGTCCTGTAAAACCTTCTGTAGAATTACTTCTGTAGGTTGACCGATGAAGGTGTTGGCATAGTTAAGAACGGCATTCATCAACTTAACAACTGGATTCGGATTTCCACTACCAAGCTGAAACTGCCTCCCATCGCTGGCATAGGCGAGCACGAAGTCGTACTTGGTTTGATCTGCATACGTTTGGGATAATTCGACCAGCTTTCTTTGCAACTCGGTTTTCGATTTGCCTGCATCTAACTCGTCATTAAACATCCCATTGCCATAAACAATCACCATCTTGTTCTGACAAGCCGCAGCATTTGCCTGATGGGCAGACCAAAATACTGCGCAAACAAGAAAAAAAACGAGAATTATTTTATGCATTCCCCCTCCCTTCCCCTCAATTCAGCATCACATCAGGATTAAAATTGCAATTCTGTTTCCATTGATTAAACGGCGTAGAATAAAATGTTTTTCCACTTAAAGTTTGGTCGGCTTGCACCCATGATTGAGAGCGTAAATAAGTGTTTAGAAAGATCGCTTTTAATTCTGAGTTTATCTTATATGAATTAGGGCTAATATATGCAAAACATTCATAATCTTTCCCCATTTTAATTGCACTATTATACGCAGCCACAGGGCTATTAGCGCTCATGAGAAATGTCTGCATTGTTAATGCTGCTTGCGTCAGCGCTGCCCTCACCTTTTGGGAATTCGGATAAGCCATAGCAATCCAGCGCTGCACATCATCGCGCACGCCATCACCATCGGAATCGATGCCTTCAAGCGTCGCCATGCCCGCTGCGCCCGGATCGGGCGGAAGTCCGGCGAGCACGCTGGCATCGTTCACCGTAACGATTTGCGTAGCCGTGGCGCTGTTGCCGTTGGCATCCGTGGCCGTCCAGGTCACGGTGGTGGCCCCAAGCGGGAACGTGGCCGGAGCATCGCTACTGATGGCAATGGGCGTAAATGCATCCGTCGCCGTGGCGGTGCCGATAGCGACGGCAATCGGCTGACCTGTGGCCGAATCCGCCGTCACCGCTGCCGGAGCCGTTACAAGCGGAGGTGTGGTGTCCTGCACAACGACATTCTGCGTCGCCGTTACCGTATTGCCCGCAGCATCGGTCGCACTCCAGACCACCTGGGTCACCCCCATTGGGAAAACGGCAGGCGCATTGTTCGTTGCAACCAGAGCGCCATCGACCAGATCGGTTGCCGTTACAATCCCCAGCACTACCGTCACCTGCGCCGATACCGCTTCGACCGTAATCGCAGGCTGATGAATCGAGATCTCAGGTGGAGTGGTGTCGACTACCGTCACCGTTTGAGTTGCTGTACCGGTGTTCCCAGCTGCATCGGTGGCCGACCAAGTCACCGTGGTTGCCCCAAGAGAAAATGGGCCTGTATTGGAAGGAGTTGCGACCAAACCCGTATCGACGTTGTCCGTCACCGTAGCCGATCCAAGCGTCACCGGCGTCATGATTCCCGTGGCTTCCGATATGACATTGGCAGGGGCAACAACGACTGGTGGAACTATGTCTGCTGTTGGTGCCGGTGGTGCTGGCGGCAGTGTTACGCCATCTGCTCCATTGCCTGCTCCACCCCTGTTTTCTCCCGGATGTTCTCTGTCTTTCGATTTGCTATAGGCATCAGCACGTGTCCGAAAGGAGTTTTGATCCTTTTCCCCATGATTATCCCGAACCTTCTTCTTTTGTTGGTGGTCCCTATCCTCATGTTCCTCGGCGGCAATCGCTGCTGTGATGCCTCCTGATACCACAAATGACAGCGGCTTCTGCATCGAAAGCGGCAAGGCGATACTGCCTAGTAATATCGCTAGCCAAAACACGCGCTTGATCATGCCCCCTCCCCAACAAATAGATACGCGATCAACTTCGGGAAATAGATATTCTTGTCTTAAATTAGAAAATTCCGCCCCCGAAACCCATTTGCTGAGCTCAACATATTAATAATTGGTCAGTTCAGTCAATCCCATGAACATGGGAGCCCTTTTCTCCAGCACCCCCTTGAAACAGCGTAAGCCGACCCCTATCTATTGAGTTCAGAACAATCTGAACGAACAAGCCTGAGGAGAAACCATGAGCACCCAGAACAATACCGAAACCCGCGCCTTCCAGACCGAGGTCAAACAGCTGCTGGATCTGATGATTCACTCGCTGTACTCCAACAAGGAAATATTCCTGCGCGAACTGATTTCCAATGCCTCCGACGCCGCCGACAAGCTGCGCTTCGAGGCCACCACGGACGATGCCCTGTTCGACGGTGATTCCGACCTGCATGTGTACATCGGCGTGGACAAGGAAGCCCGCACCATCACCATCCGCGATAACGGCATCGGCATGAGCCGCGACGAGGTGGTGGACAACATCGGCACCATCGCCCGTTCAGGCACCCGCGAATTCTTCGACAAACTCTCCGGCGACAAGGAAAAGGATGCGCACCTGATCGGCCAGTTCGGCGTCGGCTTCTATTCCTCTTTCCTGGTTGCCGACAAGGTGACCCTGACCACGCGCCGCGCAGGCCTTGAAAAGGAACACGGCGTACACTGGGAATCCAAGGGGGATGGCGAATACACGCTGGAAACCGTGGAGCTTGCAGCACGCGGCACCGAGATCGTGCTGCACCTGCGCGAGGATGCCTCCGAATTCCTCGATGATTACCGCCTGCGTTCCATCATTCATAAATATGCCGACCACATCCCCTTCCCCATCCGCATGCTGGGCACACCGCTGCCAGCAGAGGAAGGCGAGGAGGAGAAGCCGGCCGAGATTGAAACCGTCAACCAGGCCTCTGCCCTGTGGACACGCCCCAAGTCGGAACTGTCCGATGAGGACTACACCAACTTCTACAAGCACATCGGCCATGATTTCGAGGCGCCGCTGAGCTGGATTCACCAGCGTCTGGAAGGCAAATACGAATACACCCTGCTGCTTTATCTGCCGAAGAGCGCGCCGTTCGATCTGTGGCAGGCCGAATCCCGTCATGCCGTGAAGCTGTATGTGAAGCGCGTGTTCATCATGGAGGCCGGCGAAGACCTGCTGCCACGCTACCTGCGCTTTGTGCGCGGCGTGATGGACTCCAACGATCTGCCGCTGAACGTTTCGCGTGAAATCCTGCAGAAATCACCGGCCATGGATGCCATGAAGAAGGGCGCGACCAAGCGTGTGCTTGGACTGCTTGAGGACATGGCCAAGGACAAGCCTGAGGATTACGACGGCTTCTGGCAGGAGTTCGGCAATTGTCTGAAGGAAGGCATCGTCGAGGACTTCGCCAACCGCGAGAAACTGGCCGCCCTGCTGCGCTTCGCTTCAACCGAGAATAGCGAACAGAAAGTCAGCCTCGGCGACTATGTCGGCCGGATGAAAGACGGACAGGACAGTATCTACTTCATCACCGCCGATACCTTGGCCGCCGCCTCGCACAGCCCGCATCTTGAGGTCTTCCGCAAGAAGGGCATCGAGGTTTTGCTGATGCACGACCGCATCGACGAATGGCTGGTTTCCCACCTCACCGAGTTCGATGGCAAAAAGCTTGTATCCATTGCCAAGGGCGAGCTCGATCTTTCTGCCATCGGCAGTGAAGAAGAGAAGGAAGCCGAGAAGAAGGCCGAGGAAGAAGCAGCCAAGCATGCCGGACCGGCAGTGGACAAGATCAAGAAGGCACTCGGCGAGCGGGTCAAGGATGTACGCATCACCACCCGACTGACCGAATCACCCGCCTGCCTGGTTTCCGACAAGTTCGATATCAGCGGCAATCTGGAGCGCATCCTGCGTCAGGCCGGACAGGACGTGCCACAGGTCAAACCGATTCTGGAGATCAATCCGGAGCATGAGCTGGTCAAGCGTCTGGCCAAGATGCGTTCTGAGGACAAGATCGCCGATTTCGCCGACATCCTGTTCGATCAGGCTGTGCTGGCCGAAGGGGCGCTGCCTGAAGACCCGGCTGGCTTCGTACGCAAGATCAACGCCCTGCTTACCCAGTAAGCGAAACCCGACACAACGGCAAACAGCCGCTCCGCTCCCGGACAGGGAGTTGGAGCGGCTTGTGCCGGATGAACGTATTAAGTCTTTGTGGAAAACGCTACCGCAACTGCCCTTAGGCGTAGTTACAAGCTCGGTTCAATGCAAAGCTAAAAATAGCCTCAGGCTACGCTGTCATCTTCCCGTGCAGGCAATGCCTCATCGGTATCCGATTCCGGCAATGCTTCGCCCTCAACCGCTTCAGTCGGCTCTTCGCCTTCCACCTGGTCCCGCTTTTCCAGCTTGCGCAGGCGCTTCTCTTCCGCCTTCGCCTGCTTGGCGAGCTCTTTCTGACGTTTCTCGTACTTGAAATTCGTTCTGGCCAAGGGAATGCCTCCAATCGCAACTTCTGTCCGACTGGGCCACCAAATCTTGCCGATGAATGCCTGAAACCGGATAGGCGCGAACTATGCCAAGCTTTAGCCTTCCCGTCCCGCTAATTTGTTTCAGCAGACAAGACGCAGGGATATCGACAAGTCTGATTGTCCGTCAAACAATGCGCCGCGCAAATTATTCCACTGTGGAGAATCAAGCATGAGCATTCTGAATCTTGTCCTCGCATTTTTCCTGCCGCCGCTGAGCGCTTTCCTTCAGGTTGGAGCATCCAAGCATTTTTCATCAATATCGTACTGACCCTGCTGGGCCTTGTTCCTGGCATTGCACACGCCATCTGGCTGGTCGTTACCAACAAGAAGGGCAGAGCTGACTCCCTGCTGTCTGAATAATTGATTATAAGCCTGCCCTTGTTACCTTTCACGCAACAGCAGCTTATATCAAGGGGAGCACGATGCCGGATTGTCTGTTTTGTAAAATCATTGCCGGGGATATTCCTTCCGGCAAGGTCTATGAAGATGAAGATGTGTATGCCTTCAAAGATATCCATCCCAAGGCGCCGACACATGTGCTTGTGATCCCCAAACAGCACGTAGCCACATTGTCCGACTGCGACGACCCTGCCCTGATCGGCATGCTGATGGACCGCGTGCGCAAAATTGCCGACGAGGTACTGAATCTTGCCGCCGGCTATCGCGTGGTCATCAATGTGCGCGAAGGTGGTGGGCAGGAAGTTTTCCACCTGCATGCCCATATCCTCGGCGGAAAAAAGCTGCCGTTCTAAAAGCATAAACAACCCCACATGAAACGCCGCTCGCGTCCACACTCACATCTTACTGCCTTGCAAGCGGGACTTTCCGAAGTGCTTGGTGAAGATCAGCTCAAACGTCTGGCCGATATCGGCCGGATACGACGTGACTGGGCGAAGATAGTCGGACCAGTTCTCTCACAGCACACAGAGCCGTTAAATATCGATAACGGTTGCCTGCACGTTGCTGTGGATCACCCGGCCATGGCACAACAGATGCGTTTTCTGCATGAGGAAATTCGCGAGGCATGTTTTAAACAATGCCGGGTTACCGGCATCAGCAATATCCGTACCCGCCATCAACCCGGGGCCGGCATGCCGAGCCGCAGCCATGTTACCTTGCCCTTGCACCCCCTTTCCCTTAGCGACAAGAAAGCTGTGGCCAGAGAAGTGCATCAGGTACACAACAAGGCACTGCGCCGTGCCATGTTCGAGGCGCGCATCAATCAGCTGCGGCATCAGCCACCTGTCGAGGCGTAAAAAAACCTGTATATCTATGTCGAATGGTTAATCAGGAATGAGGATAGGCCCTGTCAGCACTACAGCGCCAAACGTGCGCCTCGTTTTGCATTGTTGCCATGAGGTAAAACAGGCGCCGGCAAAGAGTGCCGGCCCGGAAAATCAGCTGGCGATGAAGATTTCGATACGGCGGTTTTGATCCCGTCCTTTTTCGGAGGTGTTATCTGCAACCGGATCGGCAGCTCCACGTCCTTCAACCCGAATGCGATTCGCTTCTATGCCTGCACCCCAGACAAACACGCGTGCTACAGCTGCAGCACGTGCTGCAGAAAGCTCCCAGTTGTCGGCGAAACGGGTCTTGAGTTCCCCGGACACCGGCAAAGCATCACTGTGGCCGACAATACGAATCGAATTGTCGGCGCCCTTCAACACGACCAGCGCCACATTGGACAAAACCTTGCGCCCCTGAGCGTTGATTTGAACTGAGCCTGAAGAAAACAGCACCGCCTCAGGCAACGTGACGCGCACCCCCTCATCTGATGCGCTGCTCACTTTTACACCTTGCGTACTGATCTCTGACTTAAGACTGGACTGTAAATCCTTGACCACGTTCTCAAGTTCGCGGATACGTTGATCCTGACTCCGATCGCTATTCTTGAGCGCATTCACATCACTAACCGAACCCATGATTTCATCATAATGCTGCGTGCTCATGCAGCCAGACATGAGAACAAGCAACCCCAGCATCCATACCGAGCGTTTCATGATTATCTCCTTATTTAAAGAATTGTTCAGGTTAATGATATTTGCGCGCCGCGAGGAGCACAACTTCCAAACCCTGCACACTTCATGTCATACCTGACAACGGTGCCGCAAGTTATCGAATAAGTAAAGTATTTTCATATGTGTTGTGACTTTCATCACGCTTTCTCAAAACACCACGGGACTTGACTTGTTTGCTTCAGAACCAATCATCCGTCGAAGTGTAATTCAGCATCACCCAGCCCATTCCAATCGAGGTAACCCGATGAAAAAATGCATCATCCTTTCCCTGCTCGCCATCTTCACACTGGCTGTCATGGCCCCGGACGCGGATGCAAGACGATTCGGCGGTGGCTCCAGCTTTGGCAAGCAACGCATGCAACAAACAGCCCCCAAACAACTTTCTCCGCAGAAGGCCGCGCCCGGCAATCAGGCAGGCAATACCAGCCAGCGTGGCTCCGCACGCACCGGCATGATGGGCATGCTCGGTGGTCTGGCCCTCGGCGGCCTGCTTGGCGCGATGTTCTTCGGCGGCGCTTTTGAAGGCATTAAAATGTTCGACATCCTGATCATCGGTGGGCTGATCTTTCTGGTGATCTGGTTCCTGCGCCGCAAGGCGCAGCCGCAAGCAATGGCCTACGGACAGCAAGCCAGTGCCACATCCAGCCAAGCATACGATTTTAATGCCCAGCCCTCGTCCAGCGTTAACATGCTGCGTCCCGACATCAATGAAACCCATTTCCTCAAGGCAGCACGTGATATCTTCGTCCGCATGCAGGCAGCATGGGATGCGCACGACCTTGAAGACATCCGTCGTTTCAGCACCCCTGAGGTGGCAGAAAAGATTGCAGCCGATATGCAATCCGGCGAACGCAATCGAACTGAGGTGACCACGCTGCAGGCAAAACTGACTGACAGCTGGATAGAATCCGATCTCGAATGGGCTGCTGTAGATTTTAATGCCCTGCTGCGTGAGCAGAGCCTTGGCAGCAATGAGGCTGTAAGCGATGAGATCACGCATGAGATCAGTGAAACATGGATTTTCCGCCACGACCCGAGCAAGAATGATCCGACCTGGTTTCTGGCCGGCATCCAGCAGCACGATGGTATCCACGCAAGAAACCCATAGGCTCACCTTCCCGTGACACATGAATAAACCCCCTGGATTCAAGGAGCTGTTCGAGCTTTACCCGCTTTAGTCTACTATAATGAAATCTATGGGCCTGAGTGGCTGATCGCTCCAGCAGGGGTAGAAACCTGATGACAGAAAAGCGGAACGTACTGATCGTGGGTTATGGTGAAATGGGACATGCCATGCAGTACCTGCTGGGTGAAAGGCATCATCTTTCCATTTTCGATTTACGTTCAATTGATGGCCTCGCACCCATCAATATTGAACAGGAAGCAGCCTGCGCAGACTTCATCCTTTTCTGCATTCCTACCCAACAGCTCGAACCCATGCTGGAAAGGCTCGTCCCCCATCTGCAAAAGCAGGCGATATGCCTGAGCATCTCCAAAGGGCTTGATGATCTTGGCCGCACACCCGCCCAGGTTTATGAGCAGACAGCGCATAGAAGTCTGCTCTACTGTCTACTTTACGGACCCATGATCTCCGAGGAAATACGTGCCGGCCGCTTCGCCTTTGCTGAACTCGGATGCTCTGATGAGGCGATCTTTGATGACATAAAGTCGCTCTATCAGGGTTCCGCTCTGGGCATTCGTAAAAGCGATGACATTACCGGCATCTCCTGGTCGGTGATTCTGAAGAATGTCTATGCCATTGCCTTCGGAGCCGCCGATGAACTGGGGTTGGGTGACAATGTGCGTGGATTTCTGACTGTGAGCGCCCTGCAGGAGTTGAGCTCCATTATGAAAAGGATGGGCGGCAAAGCTTCGACCCCGTTGCATCTGTCGGGCCTGGGCGACCTGATTACAACCGCCACCAGCAAGGGCTCCCACCACCATGAACTGGGCATCAGACTTGCCCGGGGAGAAACAAAAGATATCAGTGGCGAAGGCATTCATACACTGAGCATGGTGGGGAAATATGAGCTATTCGATATCTCTTCCTATCCCCTGTTTGATCTTACCCACGAACGGTGGACACCCCAATTAGTCGTTTTTCTGTTGCTTCGAAAGCCAACGGAGCTTCGTAACGAATCGTAGAATGCCGACGCTGGCGATTGTAAAACACTTCCATATATTCGA
>Ga0210005_1000473_pt1 | contig 32259 bp, 27 predicted proteins | sample CryGey02umfilter_3_FD_183961 | JGI IMG/M metagenome (GOLD analysis project Ga0210005, IMG submission 183961) | Groundwater microbial communities from aquifer in Utah, USA - Crystal Geyser 4/9/14 0.2 um filter (SPAdes) (version 3) | ecosystem: Environmental > Aquatic > Deep subsurface >... | reverse complement strand
AAACGCGAACATTGCCTCGTTGGGTGGGAAGTAAATCACGAATACGCTCATATTGAGCTTTTGTAAGTTCCATCCCTCCCACATCTCACTTTATCTCTTCTTTGTCAATTAGTGTTAACACGCCCTAGTTCTGCAACGAATGCTACCGAATCTGGAACACAACAAGTAACCGTAACGATTACCGATGATGACACTGCCGGGATGACAGTTGCGCAATCCGGAGACGCAACCAACGTTACTGAAGGCAGTACTACAGATACTTTTAAGGTTGTGCTCGATTCAACTCCAACCGCAGATGTAACAGTTACTCTTACTGCAGATGACGAAACGAGTCTTGATACTTCCAGCTTAACGTTCACTTCAGAAAACTGGAACACAACTCAAACGGTAACCGTAACTACGGTTGACGATGATCTTGTAGAAGGTGCACATACGTCTACCATCAGCTTTAGTGTAGCAAGTGAAGATGCAGACTATAGCGATTTTTCTCTCACTGATATTACGGCAAACGTTACAGATGATGATTCAGCAGGTGTAAGCATTGCGGAATCTGGCGGAGCAACAAGTGTAACGGAAGGTTCGGTGACAGCAGATACTTATACCGTCGTGCTTACAAGTGAACCGACAGCAAACGTTGTGGTTGTACCAACATCAGCCAGTGGAGCTCAAGCTTCTCCAGCTTCGCTCACCTTTACATCAGCAAACTGGGATACACCACAGACAGTTTCCGTGTTATCAGTAGACAACAGTTTAGATGATGGAAACCAAACTATTATCATTACGCATGCAGCAAGCAGTGACGATACAGATTACGATGGAATTGAAATTAACGATGTAAATGTAACTGTAGTTGATGATGATTCAGCTGGTGCAAGCATTAGCGAATCAAGTGGATCAACAAGTGTAGACATTGATGGAACCAGCGATACGTATACTCTTGTTCTCACTTCACTTCCAAGCGCAAGTGTAACGGTTACTCTAAATGGCGGAACTGATGTAAGTGTTTCTCCAACAGCACTTACCTTCACCACCGCAAATTGGAATACTCCGCAAACCGTGACGGTAACCTGGAATGCGGCTACTGGAGATTCTGCAACTATTACGCACACTGCAGCAAGTGATGATGCAAGTTATAACGGAGTTTCTATTGCAAGTGTTACCGTGAGTATCACCGATGGAGAAACTGAATCGTGCGGAGATGGCCCAGTAGCAAGTGCTGGCAGCGATGTTGTGCTCAATGCAAGTGACACGGTGACCTTAAGTGGAGCAAGTTCAACTGGATGTAACTTAACGTACAGTTGGGCTATTACTTCAGGTGATGGAAGTGTAAGTAGTGCTACAAGTTCAACGCCAGTGTTTACTTCAGCTGGAGCTGGAACAAGCGTTGTTACCTTAACCGTGACTGATAGCAACAATGAGAGCAGCACCGACACCGTGAGCATTGTGCAAGTAAGTCAGAACGTGACCGTTGTTACTCCAAGTGAACAAATTGTTTTGTCCGGTAGCAATTACAGCGTTAGCGAAACAGCACACGGTTCAGGAAGTATCACCTTAAGCTTCACGTATGATGGCAACGAATTCACGATCATTGTTCCAAACAGATCTGCTTCAAGTCTTGATTATAACATTGCCATTACCAATGCGGGTTTTGTGGTGGTGTGTTTACCAGAAGCTTCAAGCCAAGAGGGGGTTTGCTACTTCTCGCAATCAACAGCCGATACCCTTTCAGGCTTGTATGAACTGAACGAACGAAAAAGTACTCCATCAGCATTTAACACTGTAAGTGGATCTCAATCGGGAGATCGGCTTGGACATGGCATTGGATCAAACAACGCCGGAGATCACGTTTACATCTCAGCGCCAGGAGCTTCAACTAATGGGATCATCAGAATTTATGAACTTGTAGACGGAAGTCAACCAACGGAAACAGGAAGTGTGTTTGGAAGTTTAGATTATCCAGCATGATCAGCCTTTAGAAATGGATTTGTGCTTGAAGATGCAGACAGTATTTTCTTTGGAGATTGTAACGCTTCATCAAATGAGCAGCTTAACTTAAGTGCTTCAGCATCGGGAGATAGCGGTACAGACTTAGAATCCCGCGGACTCAGTGATGGAGAAATGCCATACATCTTTATGCAGTCTGTTGTAGATTTGGGAAGCAGCGTCAATCTTTCTACAAGCGATCCTGACCTCACGGTTGATTGTACCAACTGCGCGCTCCAAGGCAGTGCCTTTGGCGACGTGAACAATGATGGAGAAGATGACATGCTGTTGTGCACAAGTGATGCGGCGTACATCATGTATGGCCCGCACTCACTCAGCGTAGCTCTTAGCTTAGATGACGCCGATGTAACCATCAGCAACGATGTGGGTGATGCTTCATTCTGCCAATCTTCATCAATAGCTGATGTTACAGGAGACGGTGTTGCCGATATGGTGATTGGTGGAGAAAATTCACTTTACGTTGTTTATGGATCGTCAGGTTTGTCAGCCAGCATTTCATTGGCATCAAGTTCTGTAGTGAATATCATCAGCGGAGTTGGTGTGGGTGATGACATCTTGATTAAGAGTGATTCCATTTCCATTTATTCAAGCGATGCAAAACAATATACCATTGGAGGAAGCAGTTCGATCAGTGGAACATCTGACGGTGCTTCAGGCGCTGCAGGCAATTATCTTGGATGTCAACTAGGATCCGGCGGAAATCTAGATATGTCACCACTTGCCGTTTTCGCCTTCTTTCTCACAGGCCTCATTTTCTTCCGAATAAAAAGCACCAACCATGCAAGTGAAGACGCAGCTTAAGTCTGCAAGCCGTTCACCCTCGCTTTTATAAGAAGAGCATTCCCGTAGTAGGCATAGCTGCGCGAGCTGCAGCGCCTAGTCCGTATGAGGTTCCATCTAGTGCAGGAAGTTGTACTTGCAATGTAGAGCGAGCAAAGCGTTGTTCTCCAGCGCTTGCACTCCATGTACTTCTTGGATGTACCGTTAAAGCCCCGAAAGTAATTCGTCTATCTGTGACATCGCTTATTCCAACAGCATGTTTGAAAGAAGGGAGTGAGCTTTGAACACTGAGAAGGCCTGTTGCACCATCTGTTTTTATAGTGATGCTTTTTTCAAGACTTGGATGTGCTGATGATGCTGCAAGTCGTATTAAATCTAAGGTGAAAATTGCCAGGTTTATGGGATTTTCAGTTACGATGTCAGTTCCTTCAGAGAGAAGTGTTGTTTGAGGAAGAATTCCTTCACCGTTGAATCTCGTTCTTAGAAGATATTGAAGCGATTGGTGTTGAGCTAAAGCGGCTCTGAATTCATCTGCAGTATCAAGTGCTGTCGCATCGAAAGAGCGTAACCATTCTATCGTAGCTTGCCCAAGTGCTAAATGTGTATTGCGTTGATAACGAAATTCAGGAAGATTTTTTATATCATCTCTTTTATAGCCTTCAATTTCTTCCAAAGCTTTATCTGGTGAAAAATATTTTGCAAAAGAAGTGAGAAGGGTGTTCACGGCAAGTCTTGCAACTTGTATATTCGCGCCCTCTCGTGTCTCTAAAGCTCCAAGCAGATCTGCGAGAGCGTGTTCAAATTTAATGACATCCGCACACACTTGCCCCCAGAAAAAAAGATTGGCTCCTGGCCAAGTGCCTATTTGCCTGCGTTGTCCAAGGAAGGTTTTAAAATATTTTTCTACCTCATCAAAGTTTGCTCGGTGAGGTAGAAGTCCCTTTGTAAAAAAAGCTCTTGCTTCGGTACGATCTCGAAAACAAGCTTGGTCACGTGCCCACAATGCAAAATGTGTCCTATATGCTTTATAAGCTTCGCTTCCAGCAGTGCCTTCAGTTTCAAGATAAAGCGATTCTAAAGACTCATCATATAATCTAAACATTAAATCTGTATGTGCAAGTATTGGTGTTTGAACTTGAATAATGGTGACTCTTTCATCCGGTATTACCGCTGGTCTCATAACATTTCCTTCCTTCAAAAGCTTAACATCACTGTAATTGCCGCTCACTTAGTGCGTTGCGGCTGCTATATCAACTCTTTTTTACCTTAGCATTCTTAAACCAGCCATTGGCAGTGATGGTGGGTTCACGGAACTTGCTTGTTATCATTTTTCACCTGTCCCGAAGCCACCTATCAAAGTTCCCGTTGATGTGGAAGCTGTGTCGAGGTGTGGAGTGCTTGTGTCTTGATTTTTCTGTCTTGCGATTTCTGGAATGACAAGAGAAAGGCGTGAGTGATATCCAACAGCTTGTTGTTCTGCACTTGCTTCCTCTACGGTCAGTTGAGCATTGGGATGAATTTCTTTTGCAGCTTCAGCTAATGCTGCTTTTGCGGCGTCACTGTTTTCATATCCAGCAAAAAGATTGTAAGAAGTATCCAATATCAGCAGAGCATTTGGCATCTGATGTGGGATAAGAATTTCCAGTTGATGAGACTTGCGCATCGCTAAAGCACCCACCATACGCAAAACTTCAAGCAGAAAAATTTTTACTTCAATTGGCTTATCCGTTTGAAGTTCGGCTAATTCTGAATGTGCCGTTATTCTTGTAGCATAGTCTATAGCTACACTTGCTGCTTCCAAGTGTTTTATAAAGCTTGAAACACTTTGATGCTGTTCAAAGAATACATTGCTCAGACGAAGAAAGGCGTTGTAAGCATCTGATCCCACTTTGCCTTGGTTGATATACAAATCTCTTAAATTAGCATGTGCATTGTACAGATAAAGTGCAGCTAATCTGCCAATGTGAAAATGATGATCGGCCTCAAAGGAATCGCCAGCTGAAGAGAGTGTATAAAGATTTAAGGTATCAGTTTCATATCTTGTGAGTTGGTCAAAGAGTTCTTTCAACTCTATTGCATTGTCGGTTGTAGGATTTCTTCTTTTTTCAGCTGCCGAAAAACCAAAGCTGCGCAGGATACTTTCGTAAAAAATATAGTCACGCAAAACAATTCCCCATACATCATCTGCTGCTACTGCACCGTGACTTGTGGTGCGAAAAAACCGGTGAAAGTGATATTCCAAAGTATCGTGAGGTTGTACAGTTCCCCCAGCTGTTCTTTCACACATGAACTTTGCATCATTTCTCTCAAAGGCAGTTTGAAAACGATCCAAGGCTGAAGGTAGAGTGTTTGGAAAGGGACCAGCGAAATCTCTTGCTGTTCGCACGTGCCTGTAAACGGTATCAGAGAAAAGATTGTAAGCACTTTGCTGCGCCCTTGAATCACTTGCCCCGGTCCAAAGCTGATAAAGTTCATGAGCTCTAAAAGCTGTATACCCTGCACGTGCTTGACCTGGTTTCAGTACAAGAAACATAACCACTCCATCCAAACGATAAAAATATCGTTATTCCCAAATAGTATCACGCTGTTCGAGTTCTTTTTCGAGCATTTGTGAAAGAAGTTGCTTCATTTTTTCAGCTTCGGCTGAAAAATAATCAGCGCGCTCTAAATCAGCCGTAGAAGGCGTTTTAGGGCGAATGGGTTTTCCAAAAACGATGGTCCATTTCGTGGGAAGCGGAATAAGCCCAAGTGGCCCAAGCCAAGGAAAGGTAGAAGTGGCGGGGAGATAGGGAAGTCCAAGGTAGTGCGCGAAGCTTTCATTTTTCTCTAAAAGTGGGCTCGATTCTTCGGCCCCAATAACAGCCACGGGAACAATAGGCGCATTATGCTCCAGCGCGAGCTTCACAAAACCACCGCGTCCAAACGATTGCAGCTGATAGCGATGTTGATAATCTTTCGAGAGTCCCTTTACCCCTTCCGGAAAAAGTAAAACCTGTTCGTTATGCGACAAGAGGTGTTTCGCATTTTGAATTGAAGCGGGCAAACCTCCTACAAGCCGCATAAATGCTGCGCCTCCGGGAAGGTTGAACACAAAATCATCTACTAAGTAGCGCGTTTGTCGCGCCGCTTTGGTGTGGTTGAAAAGTGCGCAGGTGATCATGCCCGCATCAAAGGGAATGAGGCCAGAGTGATTGGCAATAAACAAGGCTCCCTTTTTTTGCGGAATATGTTCAGCACCTTTTACGGTAACTCGAAAATAGTGATGATAAAAAAACTGCGAAAAAATACGAATGAGCGAAATAATATTTTGGCTTTTCCCTTCTTCATCAATGTCGGAGGTGAGCTCATCAAAAAATGCCGAAGACTTTCCAATATACTGCGAAAAAGTTTGATAGGCCTTAAAGACTTCTGGCTGCGAAGAAACAAACTGTAAAAAAGAAAGGTTAAGTTCTTGAAAGTGTTTGCTTTGCGAAAAATCGGCAAAAAGATGTTTTAAAAATTCTTTGAACAAAAGAAAATCGGAACTCACACGCTTTGGAGTAAAATAAGGCTGGGACATGGCAGGGGTTTAACGTCTAAAAGTGAGAAGGTCTACTTCTTTTTGCCTGAGAATAATAATGGAGGGTGACCAAAAAGAGAATGGCGTCCACAATTCCCGAAACCAAGTAGAGAAAAAGAGGAGTTGAGGTGTAAAAGACATACAGGAAAGCCAGTGTAGACGTAGCTTTGGCGACTAAGATAACGCTGGCATAGTGAATATGACGCAGGTTGTTATTTGCAGCTTTTAGTGCGCAGTAGCTCAAAACAAAAAACGAAGACAAGCCCAAGACAAACCAAAACTGAAAATCACTTGCAGATGTTGCAGTATGTTTCCAGTGAAAAAAAGTAATTCCAATTTGACTGACGTAGTTGAAAATCCATTCAGAAAAGAAAAGAAAAGCGAACGCAAAGAAGAGATAAACAAGCCCAAGTAATCGCATAAAGGCAACAAAATTTCTCTCTTGTTTGGTAAAACCAGCATCCCTCATGGTTGGTTTGATTCGCAGATGAGATCTAAAAAGTCAATGAATAGTTCAATGGTTCAAGAGGGCAATGGGACAATAGTGAAATCAGAAGCGAAGCGGTACTGATTTCCAGTTCGAGAGAAATATTCTTTCCTTTGTGAGAGCGCACTTTTGAGGCCTTCATCTCTCTGACAGCCATAAAGAAAATGATGAAGGCCGAAATGTTGGATGAAATTTCCGCGGCGCTTGAGCGGAAATTTCAGAGCGACGCAAAGGAAAGAATATTTCTCACACAATTCAAAATCAATTCCCGGAGCCGGAGTTTGACTTTCGTGGAGTGTATTGATATTTCCCCGCGTTCATCTTTTTCATCTGGAATGTGGAGTTTTTGTGACAGTTTTTCCAAAACAAGTTTTGCGACCAACTTACGCTGAAATAAATTTGTCGGCGCTTGTTTCAAATTTTCAATTACTTTCCCGTCTTCTTCCAAAAAATACCGAAATCTTAGCCATGGTAAAAGCCGATGCCTATGGTCATGGTGTTTTGCCTGTTGCAAAAACTTTGTTGCAGTTTGGTGTTGCCGGTTTTGGCGTTGCTACTATTGAAGAAGGCATCGAGCTGCGGCAAGCAGGAATTGATTGCCCAGTTTTGGTGATGGGTGGTTTGCTGGGTTTGGGTGAGCATGCCGCAGAAGCCATGATTGCCGCGGGTTTAACGCCTGTGATTCATTCAGCTGATGGGGTTCGATTGCTAAACGAAGCGTGCGCGCGATGTGGAAAAAAGCTAAAGGTGCATCTCAAAATCGATACCGGCATGGGCCGGCTTGGTGTGCGCCCAGAGGCTTTGGCCTTGGTGTTGGCGCGCTTGAAGCAAGCCCTACATTTGCAACTTGAAGGAGTGATGACGCACTTTGCTGAAGCTGATAATGAGAGCAGAACAGCAGAACAAATTGCAGGATTTGAAAAAGCCATGAAGAGCATCAAAGATTTTTTTCCCCATATTTCTGTATGGCATGCTGCAAATTCACAAACCATCATTCGCAAACAAGGTGTCAATCTTTCAGCTTCAGAAAAATGGTGGGCACGCCCGGGAATAGCGCTCTACGGCTCAAGTTGCGGAGTGCCGCTTCCAAAAGAGGAAAAGCTTGAACCTGTTATGAGCATCAAAAGTCAGTTAGCGCTTATCAAAAGAGTTCCAGCCGGTTCCAAAATTAGCTACGGTGGAACATATGTATGCAAACGTGAAACACGGCTAGCTGTTGTTCCAGTTGGATATGCCGATGGTTACCCTTGGAGACTATCGGGAAAAGCGTTTGCGTTGGTGCAAGAAACCCGAGTTCCCGTTATCGGCAGAGTGACCATGGATATGATTATGCTGGACATCACCGATCTTCCACAAAGCAAAATTGGAGATGAAGTGGTGTTGCTTGGAAAACAAGGTGCGGCATTTATTGGTGTGGATGAACTTTCGAATTGGGCTGGTGTAATTCCATACGAAGTGTTAAGCGGAGTTTCAAAACGTATTCCACGCATTTATGTGAGTTCAGCATGTTAAAGTCTCGTGCCTTAAAAAAAATAAGTTTCTTGCAACAAGTCGCTAGCAATTTTGGTGAGAAAATACTTGGTGCCCTTTCGCTTTTTGGAAATTGGTATCTCTTCTCCAAAGAAATTTGCATTTGGATGTTCAAGCGCCCATTCCGAACAAGACAGTTCTTCCTCCAACTTGAATTTGTAGGTGTGAAATCAACTTGGATTATTGTGTTAACCGCCTTCTTCACCGGAGCAGTGTTTGCGCTCCAATCTGGAAAAGTGTTTGCACTTTTTAACATGGAAATCATGGTGGGTGCCACGGTTGCGCTTTCACTTGCGCGTGAATTGGCGCCAGTTTTTTCCGCGCTTATGGTTACGGCAAGAGCATGCTCTGCAATGGCAGCAGAACTAGGCACCATGGTAGTTACCGAGCAGGTGGACGCCATGACCACCATGGCTGTTGAGCCCGTTCAGTATTTGGTGGTGCCACGAGTTTTGGCAACTACAGTGATGCTTCCTATTTTAACGATGTTGTTTAACCTTGTGGGAATTTTTGGTTCTTATGTGGTTGGAGTTTATTTGCTTTCCATTCACAAAGGTCCGTTTATGAGTAGACTTTATTATCATCTCGATGTCGAAGATATTGTGGGTGGATTAGTGAAGGCAGCCTTTTTCGGTTTTACCATTGCAAGTATTAGTTGCGCTCAAGGGTTTTGGACAAAAGGTGGAGCTGCTGGAGTAGGAAAGTCTACAACCCGCGCTGTAGTTATGTCAGCGGTCTCCATCCTCATTTTAGATTATTTTCTCACCACGTGGATTTTGGAATATTTCACACACTAATTATGATCGAACTTAAAAACATTTGTAAATCATTTGGCGAACAACAAGTTTTGAAAAACTTAAGCCTCTCTTTGCCCAAGGGAAAAATCACCGTCATTATTGGTGGTTCCGGTTCAGGAAAAACCGTAACACTTCGGCATATGATTGGCTTGCTGAAACCAGATAGAGGGCAAGTGCTGGTTGACGGTGTAGATATCAACAAACTGGGAAGAGTGGAATTGAATGAATGTCGAAAAAAATTTGGAATGCTCTTTCAGCATGCCGCTTTATTTGATTCGCTGAATGTAGAAGAAAATATTGCCTTTCCTCTTCGTGAACACAGGCAATTAAAAGATGAAAAAAAAATTCGGGAAATTGTTGCAGAAAAATTAGAACTTGTAGGTTTGCCGGGCACCGAAAAGAAAATGCCAAGCGAGCTTTCGGGCGGGATGGCAAAGCGAGTGGGCTTAGCCAGAGCCATTGCCCTGGAGCCGGAAATTATTTTGTACGACGAGCCCACAACGGGGCTTGATCCTCTCATGACCCTTGCCATTGATAATCTCATTTATTCCATGCAGCAAAAACTAAACATTACTTCTATTGTAATTAGCCACGATATTTCATCAACATTACGTATTGCCGATCAAATCGCCATGCTGTATCAAGGCGAGATGATTGAAGTAGCCGATCCTGAAACATTTCAAAAATCAGACAATCCTGTGGTTCAAGAATTTTTGAATGTAAGTCATCAAAAAATATCTGGGGGGAAACAGTGAAAAATTGGTCCGTTGAAGCTCGCGTTGGAGTTTTTGTTTTTATCATTTTGCTTTCTCTTGCCTGGCTTACCCTTCGCATCAGTGATCGAGCCGCAGTAGGAGGTACTGGTTACGAAATTTCCTTCAACGCTTCCTCTGCAAGTGGGCTTAAAGCTAAGGCTCCTGTTGAATTAGCGGGAGTTTCAGTTGGTTTGGTAAAAGAAGTTGAGCTTGGAGAAAATCAACAGGCAAAAGTAGTGATGGAACTCAATGACAATGTAAAATTGCCAGCAGACTCAAAAGTTATTTTGCGCACCAGAGGTTTTCTTGGTGAAACTTATGTGGAAATTGTTCCAGGTCAAGAATCTGACAACCTTTTAAAATCAAACGGAACGCTTCAAGATGCAACACGAACTGGCGATGTCAATTCTTTGGTGAGTCGCTTCAATGAAATTGCAGACGATGTAAAAGAAGTTTCAGGCAATGCTAGGTCTAAAGCTGGTTCAGATCCAGATGCTCCGGTAAATCAAATTATTGCAAACCTTCAGGAATTCACGCGAGCTATCAAAGATGTCACCGTACAAAATTCTCAAAACATCGATAAAATTGCAACCAACCTTGCCGTTTTAAGCAGTGATTTAAAAGAGATGGTACAGCAAAACCGTGAAGATGTTCGCGCAACACTTGATCAGGTTGCATCCATCACCGGAAAAATTGACAGAGGTGAGGGAACGCTTGGCAAATTGGTGAATGACGAAACAACCGTTGATAAAATCAACGATTCCCTTGATGGCCTCAATGATACGCTTGGCGGTTTTTCGCGATTGCAAACTGAGTTAGGTTTTCACACAGAATATTTGGGCAAGTCTAAGGATTTCAAAAATTATGTTTCTCTTGCCTTAAATCCTTCGCCCGATAAAGCACTGTTAATCGATGTTTCCACAGATCCAGATCCAAACGCAGACTATATAGAACGAACGGTGGATGTAACTGCTGGCGGCGTAAGTTCTACGGTGAGTACAAACACGGCTACGGTTGATAGAAACCAACTCCTTTTTTCGGCGCAGCTTGCAAAACGATTTTATGATCTTCAACTGCGTGGTGGAATTATCGAGTCAACCGGAGGTGTAGGTATAGACTACGTTCCCGGGCTTTATGGTTTGCATTTCTCCGCCTTTGATTTCTCAACACGCAATAATCAAAAGCCTCATTTAAAACTTCTCGGCGACATCAACCTCACCAAAAACCTTTATCTTTTGGGAGGGCTTGATGACATGCTCAATCCAACACAAAAAACGGATTGGTTTGTAGGTGCAGGCTTTAAATTTGTGGACGACGACATCAAGCGTTTTGCAGCTTTTGGAGGCGGAAAAAGCTTAACTGGCAAGTGATTTTAGTGCTTGCACGCTGTTTCCATGCTGTTATAGGACGTCCCAACTTTTCATCTTGGAGGTTTTATGCCAGCGGTACAACGAGCTCTTCTCAGCGTTTCTGACAAAACAGGTCTCCTTCCGTTTGCCAAAGAACTTTCGCGCTTAGGCATCGAGCTTCTTTCAACCGGCGGAACCGCTAAGTTGCTGAAAGAGAACAATATTCCCGTTATTGATGTTTCTGATTACACTGGTTTTCCCGAGATGTTAGATGGCCGAGTGAAAACCCTCCACCCCAATATCCATGCAGGTTTGCTGGCAAGACGAGATAACGCTGAACACATGCAAGCCCTAGAGAAACACGGCATTGGCCGCATCGATCTTCTCGTGGTCAATTTGTATCCCTTCGAAAAAACTGTGGCCAACCCCAAGGCGAGCCTGGCTGAAGCGATTGAAAATATTGATATTGGCGGGCCCACCATGATTCGCGCTGCGGCTAAAAATTACCAAGACGTAGCGGTGTTGGTTGATCCTGCTGATTATGCCTCCATTGCAAAAGAGTTGAGCGACGGAAAGGCAACGCTTTCGCGTGAAACCTGTTTTGCTTTAGCGCAAAAAGTATTTGCCCATACTGCAGCTTATGATGCTGCTATCACCTCTTACTTAAGCACCTACAAAACTGAAACCCAGCGAACCCAGATGCCACAAGTGTTTGCTTCGGTTTCATTTCAGATGCAAGAGCTTCGCTATGGAGAAAACCCACATCAACAAGCAGCATTTTATCGCGATGTGCACACAAGCGATGAAAGTTCGCTGGTAAATGCAAAGCAACTTCACGGAAAAGAACTTTCGTACAATAATATTTTGGATGCGGACGCAACGCTGGAGATGATCAAAGAATTTATTGATGATCCCTTTGCCGTGGTAATTGTAAAACACACCAATCCATGTGGAGCTGCGCTTTCAAGTGCATCACTCGCAGATGCTTTTGCCAAGGCACAAAGCTGTGATCCCGTTTCCTGTTTTGGTGGTATTGTTGCTTTAAATCGCGAAGTAGACGAAGCAACAGCAAAGCTAATGGCAGCAAGTTTTTTTGAAGTGATTCTTGCGCCGTCATATTCGGCAACTGCTTTAGAAGTGTTACAAAAAAAGAAAAACATACGCCTCTTGGAACTTGGAGCATTGAAAAAAAATGCAGAACGAAAAGAGTACACGTTAAGAAAAGTGACGGATGGTTTGTTGGTTCAAGAAAAAGATGCTGCGTTAGTTGAAATAAAAGATGCGCGTTGTGTTACCGAACGCCGTCCGCAGATAAAAGAAGAAGCGGCACTTCGATTTGCGTGGAAGATGTGCAAGCACGTGAAGTCGAATGCCATTGTGCTGGCAAGTCACGACCGCTTGCTTGGGGTTGGCGCTGGCCAAATGAGCCGCGTCGATTCTGTACGCATCGCGCGCATGAAGTGGAATGACATTGCCGCCAATTTGCAACTTGAAGAAGATGCAGCATATGTGCTTGCTTCGGATGCTTTTTTTCCGTTTCGAGATGGTATCGACCAAGCCCGCGAAGCCGGTGCCACAGCGCTTATCCAGCCGGGTGGCTCTATGCGCGATGACGAGGTTATTGCCGCAGCAAATGAGCACCAAATGGCCATGCTGTTTACGGGCGAACGCCATTTCAAGCACTAGATTGTAGCATCCGCAACTTTTTTGAGACTTGAGCGATAAGAGGGAAGAACAAAGTTTGATACAACAAAAGATTTGAGCTTCGATGCCACCACTAAGTTTTGTACAACGCCCACTTCTGTTTCCTCCAGCAGCCTTAGCACTTGATGCCTTTCATGGGCCAAATCTTCTAAACAGTTTTCGCAAAATTGAAGGTAGCCTAGGCAGATACGCAGAAACGCTTTCTGCCTTTGAACGCGCCGTTCCTCATCGTGTCAGTAGCGGTTCTAGAGGAGCTCTTTTGCAGTACAGATATCATCTTACAAATAGGAATGCTGCTCTTTCAGCGTGGGAACAATTTTTATATTCTGGAAGAAGACGACTGTTGGGAAAGAGCGATTTTGATCTCCGCTTTTATTTGGGTCAGGCTTTTAATGATTATGCATTTTTCCACGAGCAACTCGCAGTCCTTGCAGTGCCTAAGTTTACAGATCAATCTCTTGCTTATAGAACCACTGCTATAAACAGACTCAGATTACGAGATCAGCAACTGCATTCTGCTTACACTTGTTACCCTCCTGATACCGCAGACCTTACGTTTGCCGAGCACCTTGTTCAGGAACTTTTCTTGGATGCAAGTCAGTTTTTACGGAGTGCACTTCATGATTTTGCATTTCAGACTGCGGATACTCAATCGACTTTTGCTGCTGCTTATGAAAACTACACTCCACCTCAAAGAATCTTACAACTTCTCTTCGGAGATGAAGTCCTTGGTAGGAGAGGATCTTTTGTACTAGAAGATGAAGTGGGAAAAAGAGAATCAATTCAAATTGCCCATGTTCCAGCACTAATAGCAATAATGAGCTACCTTTTGTGTTTATCTCAGCAAGTTGGAGCTAGGCCACACAGACAACGCTTTAAGCTTGAAGTAGACTTCAAGCGAGAGGAATATTACAATTTTATCTTTTGGGAAAGCAGATCAGCTTTGGATAACGCCTTTCAAAAGTCGCCAGTTTTGCTTGCGGGATTAGATTGTCTTGTAAAGGCTATTTGGGGAGATACTGCTCGCGTAAAAAATATTTCCGATGATATGGCCACTACACTAAGTATAAAAATTCCTCAAGTAGTCCAGGAAAATCAAGTGTCCAGTGGGTTATCTAGCGAACAGATTGCCTCTGCTGCGCTTAGTCTTGGGTGATAGGTTCGAGTTTCTGCGAAAAAATATAAATAGAATTTTTTTATGAGTAGGATAAGCAAGCTGTGAAATGTTTCAGCTGGAGGAAGTATCATGAAAGTTTTAGTCATAGGTGCAGGTGGAAGAGAGCATGCTCTTGTTCATGCCCTAAAAAAATCTGAAAAAATTGAACAACTTTTTTGTGCGCCAGGAAACGCTGGTATAGATGAAGAAGCGAAGTGTGTTAACATTCCTGTAGATGATATGGAAGCACTTCTTCAATTTGCGCTGAATGAAAAAATGGACATCACGGTTGTTGGCCCTGAGCAACCACTTACAAATGGAATCGTTGATCTGTTTCAAAAAAATGGACTAAAGATTTTTGGCCCGTCGCGTGCGGCAGCCAGACTTGAGGCATCAAAATCATTTACAAAGGATTTTTGTGCTCGCCACAATATTCCAACTGCTGCTTATGAAACGTATACCAATTCTCATGCAGCTTTGGCGGCGCTTGAAGGAAAAAAATATCCTCTCGTTATTAAGGCCGATGGCTTGGCAGCGGGAAAAGGCGTCATCATTGCTCATTCAAAATTGGAAGCGGAAGATGCTTTAAAAAATATGCTTGAAGATATTGTCTTTGGAGAAGCTGGAAAAAAAGTAGTGATCGAAGAATTTCTCAAAGGTGAAGAGGCTTCGTTTATTGTTGTTTCAGATGGAAAACATGTTTTGCCACTTGCTACTTCTCAAGATCATAAAGCCATTTTTGATAACGATGAAGGCCCAAACACAGGCGGCATGGGCGCTTACTCGCCGGCACCAGTTGTGACTTCACACATCTATGACCGCATTATGCACGAAATTATTTATCCTACCATCAAGGGTATGCAAGAGGAAGATTCACCTTTTGTAGGTATTTTGTATGCGGGCATTATGATTGTGGACGGTGAACCGAAGTTGCTAGAATACAATGTTCGTTTTGGTGATCCCGAAACTCAACCTATTCTTGCGCGTTTGCAAAGTGATTTTCTTAGCCTTGTAGAATACACTCTGGATGCAAAACTTGATCAACTCGAATTGAAGTGGGATGAAAGACCAGCCGTATGTGTAGTGATGACTTCGGGTGGATATCCCAGCATGTATGAAAGAGGAAAAATAATTACAGGTATTAAACAGGCAAGTGAGTTGGAAGATGTAATGGTGTATCATTCAGGCACAAGTAAAAAAGATGGAGAATATCTTACAAGTGGTGGACGAGTGCTGTCGGTGACAGCGATTGGCAATCCTCTTGCTGTGGCCATTGAAAAAGCATACCAAGCGGTAAAAAAAATAAGATGGGAAGATTGCTACTACCGAAAAGATATTGGAATGAAAGCGATCAAACGCGAACATTCACATTAGACCTCTTGCAGAACCTGCTGCGCGAGGTCTATTAGGAGATAAACATGGGAAAGAATGTCCAAGTAAAAATATTAATGGGCTCAATAAATGATTGGGAATATTTAGAAGGTGCAGCAAAAGTGTTGGAAGAATTTGGAGTAAGCTATTCCAAGCATGTTGCTTCAGCTCACCGAACACCTGCAAAAGTGCAAGCGATCATTCACGCTGCTTCAGAAGAGGGAACGCAAGTGTTCATTGCTGCAGCGGGCTACGCAGCCCATTTGGCGGGTGTTATCGCCGGGCACACGTTGTTGCCTGTTATTGGAGTGCCGCTCGATTCATCATCTTTGGCTGGTTTAGACTCTCTGCTCACTACAGCGCAGATGCCATCGGGTGTTCCTGTTGCTACTGTTACCATTGGAAAAGCTGGAGCAAAAAATGCGGCGGTGTTGGCAATCCAAATTTTGGCTTTGCAAGATGATGTGCTGAAAGAAAAATTGAAAGACTACCGAGAAAAAATGCGACAGAAAATTGAAGAAGATGACAAACAACTCAACCTTTCCTAATCCATAGTTTATGACTGACTTCATTACGCTCAATGCAAATAAAATGAACCCTGTGGATGTGGAAAGGGTTGTTGCTCACTTGCGAGAAGGGCATGTCATTGCCTATCCCACAGAAACTATTTATGGTTTAGGCGCCGACGTTTTGAATAGAGCTGCGATTAAAAATATTTATAAACTCAAAGCGCGAGATCCGGGTTTGCCTATTTCACTTTTGGTTTCTGATTTATCGATGTTGAGAGATTTTGTTTCTGAAGTTTCAGATCAAGCTTTGGAATTGATTAAAACATTTTGGCCCGGCCCGCTCACTATTCTCTTTCCAGCATCTCCTCGGATACCAAAAGATCTTATTACAAACACCGGAAGAATTGGAATACGAATTTCATCTCATCCCGTTGCAACAGCAATTGTATCAGCATTTGGAAATCCCATTACAACTACAAGCGCCAATCTTTCTGGCTACCCACCGTCACTTGATGCCAAGCAAGTGTTGAAATACTTCGATCAAAAATTGGCATGTATTGTAGATGGAGGAGAGTGTGAACCAAACTTAGGTTCAACCGTGGTGGATGTCACCAAAGAAAGTATGCGTATTATTCGTGAAGGCGCAATTCCCGCACAAGAAGTAATTCAGTGTTTTCAGGGTTAGGGTTTGATTAGACTTTTGGTCGTTTGATTTGAAAACTTTTCTTCATGGTTCTGCGAATAATTTCTTGAAGCTCTTCATCTTTTACCTGACTTACCGATTGCGCAATAAATTCCTTTTCATCTTCAGTGAGAGCTTTAATCGACCAAAATGAAAATGATTTTCGAGCTGGTTTTTGCAATGGCCCAACTTGAAACTTGAGGTCATTCAAAACAAGTTCGGGATAAGACTCTTTAATTTTTTTTATAATATCTTGCTTCATAAACGTAAGTTCTTGAAGCCAGGAAGAATTGCTCACATGAATCAAGAGAGTGCGCCCAAGCCATTTTGCGGGCGAAGTATGTTTTGCCACCGAGGCACCTGTGATTTTTGCCCATTTTTCCCAAAGAGCATAGCGCTCAATTCCTTTTTCCCAGCCAGCTTTTTTAGCACTTGAACTGAATACATTTGCGATGGGCGTGAGCCTGTTTGTCTTGATCTGAGCCATAGAGGACGCCAACTCTAGATGTTTCTTTGGAATTGACAAGGGAAAATGTATGGGCAATAACGTTGGGCCAAACAAAGGGGTTTTGTGATGAAGAAAAAAGAAAAAGAAATGTTCGAAACACTGCTTAAAGAACGCAGAGCTGAGCTTGTTGCTACGGCAACTTCGGCAAAAGACAACCGGTTGGTGCTTGAGAGAGAAGACCTTCCAGATGAAGTTGATCTTGCTAGCTCCGAAGCTGATCAAGCAATGAATATGCGCCTTAAAGACCGCGAGCTTATTTTGCTGAAAAAAATCGATAAAGCTCTTCTGAAAATGCAAAATGATGAATATGGCATTTGCGAACGTTGCGGCGAAGAGATCGGCGTCAAACGTCTTGAAGCCAGGCCAGTAGCCGAGCTTTGCATTCGCTGCAAAGAAGAAACAGAAAAACTGGAAAGAGCATTTGCAGATTAATTTAGCTGCAAATGTTTAATCGTTTTCCTCAAAATATTTTTTAAAAACCTGAAGCACTTTTTCTTTGCATGTTTGCAACTCTAGAAAAAGTGCTTCAGTATTTTTAAGTTCCAAATAACGTGCAATGTCAGGTGTGATGTTACTTTTTTTGTACAGAACATCACTTGTTGTTTCAGAACTTAAGCGCAAAAGTGAAATGGTAGTATTGTAGTGTTCTAGTGCTGTTTCTAAAATGAGCATTTCTTCTTTTGTGATCAACTCAAATTCTCCCAATTTTGCAATGAGGCGCAGCGAATTTCTTTCCAATAATTCTGGATACTGCTGCAATGAACGTAATTGCAGATATCGTATCAATAATTCAATGGTGCTTATGCCACCACTTCCATGTTTCAGGTGAATGAAGTCGTCACTTTCCTTTCCAAACTGTGATTGAAATTGAGTTTGGTAAGTATTGATTTTTTCTTTTAGGGTAGTTTTTTCTTCATGAGATTCAAAAAGAACCGATTGAATAACTTCCTGAATATTTTCTTGAAGTTTTTTATCTCCAGTAAGAGGTGTGTTTTTAAGGAGCATCATTTTTTCCCAAATTTCAGTTTGCTTTTTATGGTATTCACGAAAAGCTTCCAGCGAAATAACAAGGGCTCCAGATTTTCCAGACGGACGAAGGTCTGCATCGACATCGTATGTTTTTCCATATCGGGTTGGAAGGGAAAGGGTGGAAATAATTCTTTGAGCTAATTTCGTAAAAAAGTTTTTATTGCTCACCGAATGTTGCCCTGAAGTTTTTCCTTTTTCTCCGTAAATAAAAGCTACGTCTAAGTCCGATCCATAACACATTTCTCCAGACCCAAGCTTTCCAAAGCCAAGAATGGAAAAGCTCACAACATTTCCACTTTCATCACACGGTGTTCCATATTTTTCTTGCAGCTGCTGAAAGCAAAGGTCGTGAACAGTTGTTACGAGTGCTCTTGCCAATTGTGTGAGGCGAAGTTCAACTTTTGATCGAGAAATATTTTTGGAAAGATCAAGCGATTGAATACGACCGACTTCATGCTTTTTAAACCAAGCAAGAGAATCGGTTTGCTCCTCTTCGTTTTCACAGCTTGCAAGATTTACCTTTAATGCCTCTTCAATTTCATGCTGTTCGAAGTCGTCGTTGAAAAGGCTATCGAAGCAATTTGAAATAAAGAGACGATGTTTCAGAAGCGTATCGTTCAGTTCCGTTACTGAAGAAAACTGAAGCGCACTGCAAATTCTGGAAAGTTCTGAGCTGTCATTTGGAATGTGATGGGTTTGCTGATCGAAATTGAGTTGAAGTGCATTTTCAAATGTTCTGAAAAAGGAGTAGGCAGATTTTACTTTTTCTGCAATTTTTGGATGTAAGATATTTTCATTTTTTAACCTTTCAATTGCCTGAAAGGTGTTGTGTGTTCTGAGTTTTTTATTTTTTCCGCCATAAAGAAGTTGTTGGGCTTGAATAAAAAATTCAACATCTCTAATACCGCCTTTTCCAAGTTTGATATTTTGATGTGCCTCTCTTGTTTTTTCCTCAATCTTTCTTTTCATAGCTTGGATATTTTTTAGCTGATCGAATGTAATAGTTCTGGGATAAATAAAAGGTTCAAGCGATTCAAAAAAAGTTTCTGCCAACGCGTGGCTTCCCGCTACACACCTAGCTCTAATCAGCGCTTGACGTTCCCATTGTTGGCCACGTTCTTCGTAATACCGCAAGATGGTGTCGAGGGAATTTGCAAGTGGACCTTTTCCTCCTTCTGGCCGCAAATCGTGATCTACTCTAAAGACGAAGCCATCGTCCGTTTTTTCAGAGAGGCAATGCGTTATTTTTCTTACAAGCTGAGAATAAAATTCTGATGCTGATGGGGATGTATCTTTTGTATCATGTTTATAAATACAAATGAGATCGATATCAGAACTCATGTTTAATTCTACGGCTCCCAATTTTCCAAGAGCAATAATGCTTGCGGGAGGAAGGTTGGCTTCTTTAAGTGAAGCGACGTTTTTTTCAGTAAGCAGAGTGTGAAGAGTGTAGTTGTAGCAAGCTTCTAAGATGACATCGCAAACAGAACTCCACTTGAGTAAAATATTTTCACTGGGAACTGTGCGTGAAAAATCTGCGGCAGCAAGTGCAACAAGGTGTTCGTATTTAAAATGGCGGAGAAGTGACATAAACTTCTCAAGAGAAAGTGGCTGGTCATCAGTTTTAAGCTTTAGGTTTAACTCTAAGCTAAGAGCAGAAGACTGGCTTTTTGCTTCTTTGCTCCCAAATGCTGGAAACGAAAAGTTCAAGCGGTCACTTAGAAGTGGATGTTGAATGAGATAGTGCACAAGGAGATGAGAATGTGAAAATAGGTAAGAAAGCAATTTTCCATTCGGCGAATCCCAATTAAAATCTGTATGCGCTTCCGCCGCATATGCTTTTTCGAAGAGTTGTTTTTCAGTTTCAGCTTGCTGGTGAAGATCTGAGAGTGTTGCTGAGGTCATGGTTTCCCTTTTTGCTTCTATCATGAGAACAAAGTTTGTTTATGTGATAAGGGCAAGTGCAAGAAGCTGATTCACATGGAAGTGAAAGGCCTTGGCAACTGTAGGTAAAAGAATTTATTTTATCAACAATGTTTCTCAGTTCAGTTTTTGTGCTTTGTTTCATTTGTTCTGTGAGCGAAGTTGAAATGAGTTCTCCCGTATTGAAATAGAAAAGCGATACTTGATTCACCTTCTGTTTTGAGACTTCTTCAATTGCAAGGGCATAACACATCATTTGCAAGTGGTAGTGTTTTGCGTGCTCGGCGCAGGTGCCACTTTCAATGCGATCGGTTTTGAAGTCTACAATTTCTAGAGCGTCACCTAAGGGTTTTACCCAATCTACTTTTCCTCTTAGATATGCGCTGTCAATATCCCAAATAAAAGAGAATTCCTTTTTTCCTTCGGTGATCTGTTCAAAGTAAGGATGGTTCAAAAATGGAGTTAATGTTGAATGTAATTCAAACAATATATTTTGGCTTGGCAAGAGGTGGTGCGCATAACATTGTTTTTCAAGGAGAGTGTATATTTCCTTTTTATCGCGAGTGTTTAAGTTTTCAAGCGTAGCATGAATGATGCTTCCCTTTATATCGGCTGGTAAATGGCTCGCCTTTTTTGCAAAGAGAACTGTTCCTGGAAGTTTGAGGATATACTTTAAATAATATTCCTGAGGACATCTTACATAAGTTTCAAGTTGTGAAATACTCAAAGTTTGCTTTTTGTGAGACTGCGAATGAATTTTTCCTTCTACATTTGATCTGGTGAAAGTCTGAATTTCAGGTTCGGAGAAAATCAGTTCACGTTCGTTTTCTTCATTTGGCTTAAAAACAGAACTCTTTACTTCGAGCAAAGCTTTCTGAATTAAGGGAAGCCAAATACTTCCTTTTCGAGTTTTACTTTCATCGGCTACTAAAAAAACAAGTTTTTGCTTTGCTCTTGTAAGTGCCACATACAAAAGACGAAGAGATTCTTCCTGGAGAGCTTCCTTTTCAAAATCGCAAAGTTGCGTAAATGCTGTGTTTCCTTCAAGTGGTGAGAGAGGGTTTTTACTTTTTTTGGTTTTGACGGCGATTCCTTTTTGACGAGAAAAACACCAAGAAAGAGTGTGTGCCTGTGGTGCCCTAAAGAGTTCAGGAAGAATGACTACTGGATATTCAAGTCCCTTTGAAGAATGTACTGTCATAATATGAACCGCATTTTTTTTATACGGATCTAAACTGTTATTTTTCTTCTTTCTCTCTTTATTTTGTTCCAAAAAGAGAATGCAATCTTTAATGCTGGCTCTGTGATTTTTTTCAAATGTGGAAATCAGCGAGATAAGGGTGTTTAATGGTGAAACACCTAAACCGTTATTGGAAATAATTTCGGAAAAAATCTTGTAGCCAGTTCTAAAAAAGAGAGCATGCAATAATTCAGAAGCAGAGCAATGCTTTGAGAGGAGAGTAATGCTGGAAAGAATCTCGTTTGCCTTTTCGTTTTGGAAAGCCGATTTTTTCAAAGGAGCCTGAAGAGAAAGTGAAAAAATATTTTCATCACTTAAACCAATAAAAGGTGAACGAAGCAGCGCTACAAGAGCGGTTTCATCTTCACGATCGTGAGCAAATTTGAGAAGAGAGAGGATGTCGTGAAATGCAGTGTTTTCGCTGATATCCTGAGAGATGTTGTTGGCAAGAAAGGGAACGCCATGTTCTTTAAATATTTTTTGGTAAAGATAAGTTTTGGTTGAAGCCTGAAAAAGCAAGGCAATATCAGAATAAAGATACTGTTTTTTTTGCACCAAACTTAAAATGTAGTTTGCCATAGCATAAGCTTCATGCGTTCGCTTTTGATCTACCGTTTCTTTTTCAGCCACAGGATAATGAAGCAGGAGGACGTCGTCATCGTATTCAAGTTGCGAATGTGATTTTAGGCCGCGAGTGTTTTTGTCTTGGAGTACATTTTCTTTTTCTAAACTGTCTTCTAACGTTTGTGAACAGTGATTGACAAAATCGAGAATGCCTTTTTTGGATCTAAAGTTTTCCTGAAGCACAATCGATTTTCCACCCGTATTTTCGATGAGATGGAGCATTTCAGTGAAGCAATGTACATTTGCACCACGGAAGCGATAAATAGATTGGCGCGGATCACCCACAATAAAAAGTTTATTTTTTTTCGGTTGATAGAGATGTTTGATGAGCAAATTCTGAACATCGTTTGTATCTTGAAATTCATCAACGAGGATGTGCTTCATTTTGTTTTGAAAATATTGGGGAACTTCAGGCCTTTGTTCAAAGAGTTCCAGTGTTTTTAGTTCAAGCCCTTGAAAGTCGATGCAAGCATGTGTGCTGTAATAGACATCAAGCTCATGTTCGCAGAGTAAAAAAACTTGGTGAGCAGCATGAAGAACTTCATACTGTTCTTCATCTGGTTTGAGTTTGCTTAAGTGTGTTTGTGCGTGCCATCTATTTTGAAGCAGCTCAGTTAAGAGTGAAGTGCTTGCTTTGATACCAATTTTTTCGGCTAAAAAATGAGCGTGTTTATTTTTCTGAAGAATAAGCTGCTTAAAAGTTTCTTTGATTATTTTTTGCGTTAGAAAAAAAACAGCTTCTTCTGCAAGAACTTGCATCGCATTTGGAGAAAGATGAATCAAGTGTCCAAATTGTTTAAGCGTTTTTAAACAAAAGGCATGAAAGGTACCTATATGTGCAGTTTCAACATGCAAGGCAAGTTGGGGAGGAAGACTTTTTTTGAGCCGTTCTTTCATTTCCAACGCAGCTTTTTCGGTAAAGGTAATCGCTAACAAAATCTCCAATGATTTATATTCTTCAACAATGTTGAGCATTCGTGAAACGAGCACACTTGTTTTTCCAGTTCCTGCTCCAGCAATCACTGCAAGTGATTGTGAGAGGTTTTGGCTTGCTTCAGTTTGTTGTGGTGTAAAAGTGTTCATGTCTCTTATCTCATTCTGCAAACACCTTGGTGAGGACAATGGCTACACTGCTCTAAATGTTCGGGAGCAAAATGTCCTTGATACATTTCCAAAAGATATTTTTTTGAATAGTTCATGCTTGTTTCTAAAAGTTCATCCCATATCTCTTCGGTAATAAGCGAGCGAGAACGTGGTGAAAAACCAAATTGATTTTTGTTGAGTTCCTTAAGGATAAGAGCATTTTCCGACTCTGGTTCTTGTGTAGAAACAATTTTGAGCGCCACAGTTTTGTAATGAGGAAAGAGTGACTTCATGGCATGAGCATAGAGGGGAAGTTGTAAGTGTTTTCCCTCCTCGATGAGTGATCTCAATTTTTTATCTTCTCTTCCAGATTTATAATCCACCAGCGCAATTGTGTTTCCGGCTGAGCTGATATCAACTCGGTCAATGCGGCCAGTTAAAGCAATATTCAGTTTTCCATCAAGTGAAACAATAAAGGGCTGATCATCTTTTCCAAAAGGAACTTCAAAAAGGTGAGGTGAGAGAGCGTCTTCAAGTTCTGATTTTTTAGAAAGCTCATAGTTTAAGAGATGTGAACTTGTTTTAATGAGCTCCGTTTCCCAGAGCTCTTGTAATAAAGAATGCGGAATATTTTTCTCTTCAAAAGCAGTTGCGCTTATTGCACTGAGTTCTGCTTGTATTTCTTCAAGCTTGCGAGCGGAGGTTTGAGATTTATAAAATGTTTCAAGCAAATGATGAAGCAGTGTTCCGCGATGACGTGGATCGAAATCTAAAAGATCTTTCTCTTCTTTTTCCTTCACTTTTAAAATGGAATCGAGAAAAAAGCGGAAAGGGCATTCTGCAAACGTTTCTAGAGCAGTTATGCGAAGAGGCTTGCTTTCCAGAATATGGTGAAGGTGCTTTTGAAGAGCGGGGTTTTGAATGTGACCGTGGTAGGTCAAATGTTCTGGGATATGAAGCGTTCTCTCAAGTTCAAGTTGTACCTGAAGTGAAAGATGTTCCTTAAAATCATTTTCTTTCCATTGAGGATGAAGGAAGTAAGGTGTTGCAATTTGAGTTGGGAGTGAAAGTTCCGCCAAAAATTCCGAAGGTTGATTTTCTTTTCCTTCACCATTTTGCTCTGAAAAGGAAAAAATAATTTCTTCATTTACTTTTGTTACCCACATCAAAAACAGATATTTTTCTGCAGCATTTTTAAGTTCTGTTTTTTCATGAAAAATATTTTGGATGTCTTGATTCGAAAATGAAATACGCGAAAAAAGTTCGTGTTCTTGATGAGAATGAGAAATATTGTTTTCAGTGCATTGAGTAATTAAAAGACGATCACGCGAATTTGCATTTCCTTGCCGATATTTTTTGAACATAATTCCAGCATTCTGAAATGCTTGATAAGAAAGCGAGAAGTTTTTTTCGCTAAGGTAAAAAATAAGATCTAGCATAAAATGGCTTGAAATGTTTGGAAGCGAAAAAAGTTTGTCCGTTATTTCAAGCTCCTTCAATATTTTTTCTAAAACTGAAAAAGTGAATGAACTTTTACTTACCTCTGCCTGAAAGGTTTGTGTTCTAAAGTCATCTTTCCATTGTTGTTGAAGCGAACTTTTTCGAAAATGTTCTCTGATGGCATGGGAAAAGCTGGAGATGTCTTGTTCATCTGCGTATGCCTGAAGCAGCTCTTCCAATTCATTTTGCACTTGTGGTGGAAAACAGCTTGGCGTTTTGGGAAAAAAACTTGATTGAACATCTAATGAACTCAAGTGAAAAGCTAAATTCCCTTCAAAGCTTTTGTTTTCTTGGAGACAAACGGTTGGTGGATGAAAGAAATCATTTTCTTCTCCCAACAAAGTATGCAGCACAAATTGTTCTTCATCATGTTGATGAGGTACAGAAATAAGTGAAGTATTTGGGGTGAAGTGAACTTTTGTTTCAAACTGAAAGGTGTGTTCTGGGTTTGGAAGCAGATTCTCTAAAAGTGTTTGAGAAATGGTATTTAAGTTTTCATGCTTTTGTTCAAATGTTTCCCAAGCAAGATATATCTTCACCTGCGGATAATGTTGTCTGATAAGGCTTAAGTAAAGATTGAGGGCACATGAAGGTTTAAAAAAATGATCTACACAGAGGGTGGTAAAAGGAAGTTCTTTTTTCTGCTGAAGATGTAAAAAAAGTTCAAGATAGGCATCTTCACTATCGTGAACATCATGTTTTGTTTTGAGGGCTTCGTACAGTTCAAATGTTTTAAGAAAGAGCTGAAAAAAATGATCAGATTCCACAAGCGATTCGTGCAGCTTTTGCGGAGTTAGCGTGTAGCGTTTAAGTTTTTGAAGTAAATGTAAAAAAGTTTTTGCCGTATGAAGAAGTTGTGACTCACTTGAATGTGAAGGGTGAGTTTTTTTTAAAGCCTTGAAGCAAAGAAGTAAGGCCTGATTTTGGCTGAGGATATTTTTTTTGCTCTTACAAATATTAAAACACCAGTCACGTGGAGTGGGAAACTGTGATTCAAGAATAGTTTTTTGCGTGCCTTCATGAAGTGCGCGATGTTTTATTTGTTCTGAAATTTGCTTATTTGGACTCAGATAAACAGCGGCTTCATCTTGAAAAAAAAACTCTAAGAGCTTTTCAGTTTTTCCACTTTTTGGAGGGCCTATCAGAAGCGTGCTTGGCATGGAGCCATTTAATGGTGCTGAAACGGCAAGTCAAGGTCTAAACCTTTTCTCCGCTTGGTCGTAATCGAAGGGCTTCTAAAATATCTTGATGCTCAATTTTTTCTCGAGGTGCTAAATCGGCAATGCTTCTTGCTACGCGCAAAAGTCGATGGACCGCGCGAGGTGAAAGGGATAAGTGTTCGGCAGCTTTTAGCAGAGTGGTTTTGGATTCATCGGAAATGACGCAATACTTTTTCATTTCTTGAGCATTAATTTTTGCATTTACTTTGCCTTGTCTTTCTTTTTGAATTTTTCGTGCCTTTAAAATTCTTTTTTGAATTAGCTCTGAGGATTCGGCAAGTTCTGAGCTGAAGAGGGTGTTGTGCTGCGGCGCTTTCAATTCTAAACTGATATCAATTCTATCTAAAAGTGGCCCAGATATTTTTCTCCGATAATGTTCAATGTCATGCGCGCTGCAGACACAAATTTTTTTGTCATGGCCCAAATACCCGCAGCGGCATGGATTCATGGAAGCAATCAGCATAAACGAGGCAGGAAAAGTGCTGCTGATGCCAGAACGGGAAATGCTGATTTTTCCTGATTCAAGCGGCTCGCGCAAAACTTCCAGCACATCTCTTCTAAATTCTGCAAGCTCATCCAAAAATAAAACACCATTATGTGCCAACGAAATTTCACCAACGTGTGGTGTGCTTCTTCCTCCCCCAACAAGGCCAGCATACGAAGCCGAATGGTGTGGCGCGCGAAACGGAACCTGATTGTAGTACAAGGTTTGTAAATCGTAGGTTCCTTTTGAGCTCATAATTTTAATGGTTTCCAATTTTTCCTCTTCTTCAAGTGGAGGAAGTATGCTGGGCAAACGTTCTGCAAGCATTGTCTTTCCTACGCCTGGTGGTCCAACCATAAGAAGATTGTGCGCACCGGCCGATGCAATTTCAAGTGCGCGTTTTGCAAGTGTTTGTCCTTTTACTTCACTGAAATTTGAACAGTGCTTTGGCGGAAGTTTTCGATTGAGCGTTTGTGGAGAAGACATTCTTTCTCCGCGTGAAAGAAAGGCAATGACTTCACATAAATTTTTGCAGGAAATAATTTCAATATCTTTCAGCATGCGAAGTTCGTCTACGTTTTCATGCGGAATAATAATTCCATCGTACTGATGATCGCGTGCAAGAAGTGAAAACAAGAGGGCACCATTTATTTTCAGCAGCTCGCCAGCAAGTGAAAGTTCTCCTGCCAAAAGATAGCGTTTTGTATTGTGTGCTTTCCACACCTGCCAAGCATGAAGCAGTGCAACGGCAATGGGAAGATCAAAATGTGAACCTGTTTTTTTCACATTTCCCGGTGAAAGATTTACAATGGTTTTTCGATTTGGAATTTTGTAACCAGAATTTCTGATGGCAGCGGAAACGCGGTCGCGCGCTTCTTTTACCGCCGTTTCAGCAAGGCCCACCATGCTCCAGCCAGGAAGCCCAGCTTTTTGCACGTCCACCTCAACTGAAATGAGATGAGCATTAATTCCATAAAGACTTCCCGTTCTAATTTCAGACAGCATGAGAAAGTGAAAAGCAAATTGTAAACCAAGTTTAGAGCTTGAATTTCAAGCGTTTTCTCTGCGGCTATTGTTGTAAGTTCGACGAATATGTAGCGCTTTGGAAGGTTGACCTTTTTTGGGGAAGCGGCTAGGTTCCACCAACTTAAATTTCAGAAGGAGATGGTATGGTTCATAATGTGATTATTATTGGTTCAGGCGCAGCGGGGTACACAGCGGCCATTTACGCGGCACGTGCTGAGTTGCAACCACTTTTGTTTGAAGGCTCTCAGCCGGGTGGTCAACTTACCATTACAACCGATGTTGAAAATTTTCCTGGTTTTGAACATGGCATTATGGGTCCGCAGTTGATGCAAGACATGCGCAAGCAAGCGCTTCGTTTCGAAACAAAAATGATTCAGCAAACTATTACAACCATTGACACTTCAAAAAGACCTTTTGTGCTCACCACCGACACAGGTGAAACCTATCAAGCAAAAACAATTATTGTAGCAACAGGTGCAACGGCAAAATTATTAGGTGTTGAAAATGAAATGAAGCTCATGGGAAAAGGCGTCTCTGCCTGCGCTACCTGCGATGGCTTCTTTTTCAAGGGCTTAGAAATTGTGATTGTAGGTGGTGGTGATACCGCAATGGAAGAAGCTACTTTTCTCACAAAATTTGCTTCAAAAGTTACGGTGATTCACCGCAGAGATTCACTTCGTGCTTCAAAAATTATGCAGCAGAAAGCATTTGAAAATCCAAAAATTGAATTCATCTGGGATACTGAAGTGATTGATGTTCACGGAGTTGATCAAGATAAACTTACGGGCATTCGCTTGAAAAATTTAAAAACAGGTGAAGAAAGTGATTTTGCGTGCGAAGGTTTATTTATTGCTATTGGACACAAGCCCAATACTGAATTTTTAAAAGGTAAACTTGAATTAGATGACGTTGGTTACATCATCACCAAAAAATCATCGATGGCCACAAGTGTAGATGGCATCTATGCTTGCGGCGATGCCCAAGACAGCATCTATCGCCAAGCCATTACAGCGGCTGGAACTGGTTGCATGGCAGCAATTGATGTTGAGCGCTTTTTGCAAGGGCATGAATAGGATACCCCGTGAATAACCTTAAAACCAGAGTGAAAGGGCTTCATGTTTTTCTTTCACTTTTGTTTTGCGTTATCGTGTCTTCATTTTTTTCTTCATCACAAGTTTTTGCAGCTGCTTACAAAAGTTTTGGTCCCATTTCTCTTGTGAGTCAGAATCCCATTTACCTTCAAAACTTGCAGCTTCAAGCAAGACGCGCAACTGCGCTTCTTCCTGGCTCAAGTGAAGTTCAACTCGATTATGCTTTTAGCAATGTGTTCGAGTGGGAATCTAACAATACTTACGATCTCAATGTGGATATGGAAGTTCATGAAACCGCACTTTCATATCATCGCGGTTTTCAAGGTGATATAGAACTTGGTGCACGTCTTCCTTTTTACACAACTGGAGGCGGTTTTTTGGATGCCTTTCTCGATTCCTATCATAATGCCTTTTCTTTTCCGCGAGGTGGAAGAGAATTTGTGAACAACGGAACCTTCAATTATCAGCTTTCGAAAAATGGAACGAATATATTTTCTTATCCGGAAGCAGATTTTGATCTTGGAGATATTGTTCTCAGTTTGAAGCAGCAATTTTTTCATGAAGATCAAGATAAAATAAATGCAGCATGGTTTGTAGATTTTAAAGTGCCGACGGGAACAGTACATTCTGGCTTTAGTTCCGGGCGGCCAGATTTTTTACTGGGCCTTGCTGCGGATGCTTCCTTTAAGAGCTTGCGAGCTTATCTGAATACAGCACTTGTAAGCACAAGTGGTCTTAGTGCTTTGCAAGGGTACATGAATGATCAACGTTTCGCGTTTAGTTTTGCTGCGGAATGTTCATTGCTTCCAACTTGGTCAGCCATTGTGCAACTGAGTGGTGGCACTGCACTTTTGAAGGGAACAGCTTTGACACCTTGGAATGATGTTCCGCTAGATTTAATCATTGGCTTTCGAGGTGAAGAGCCAGGCTTGCTTGCGGGCAATGATCTTTTTTGGCAGTTTGGTTTTTCGGAAGATGTTTTATCCGTTGGCCCGTCAGTTGACTTCACCACTTTCTTTTCTCTTGGAATCCGCTTTGGCCCGGAAGAGCAGAAGGGTTACCAAGGTGATTGGTATGCGCGTTCCGCTACTCATAGTTCAATGGGACAATAGTCCAATAGGGCGATGGTTTGAAAGTGTGGTGGTGTTTAGTACTTAGTGCTCTTGTTTTTTGTTTGTCATCCTCTGGCTTGACCAGGGGATCCACAATTCTACTTCACTTTTAAAACCACTAGATTCCCGCCTTCGCGGGAATGACAAAGAGGATACGCAGGATGACAAACCAAAAAACAACAGGGCGCTATAATTTTTAAAACGGCACATCATCAAAAGCTGATTCATTTGCGCCGGTGTCGAAGCCTGGAATGGTTTCGCCAGCAGCTTCATAAGAAGAGCCCGTGCTTGCTTCACCTTTCGAACCTAAAAACTGAACGCGCTGAGCTACCACTTCTGTAGTGTAGCGTTTGTTTCCATCTTTATCATCCCATGCACGCGTTTGAAGGCGGCCTTCAATGTAGACTTGGCGGCCTTTTGAAAGATATTGCGCGCAATTTTCTGCTTGAGGACCCCAAACGACAACACGGTGCCATTCAGTTTTTTCTTGGCGTTGCCCAGACTTGTCGTTCCATTTTTCGCTGGTTGCAATATTCAGCGTGGTGACAGCTTGGCCAGTTCCAGTTACTTTTTTTTCAGGATCTTGCCCAAGGTTTCCGATGATGATTACTTTGTTTACACTTGCCATATTTTTACCTCACAGGTTAACGTTTCGATGCAATTTTTTCTTCAAGCTTTTTAGTTTGATCAATCCATCTCATGTAATCGGTGTTGCGTTTCCACAACGGAATTTTTTCTTTCGCTTTTTGAATGTGAGCGTGAGCTTGTTCAGTTTTTTCAAGTTTGAGAAGTGTGTCCGCGGAGGAAAGTAAATTCTCTGGATAATCAGGAGCAAGATTAATGGCTTCTTGCAAGTATTTTTCTGCTTTTTCTAAATCGCGCGTAATTCCATCTGGATAGAGTGTTGTTTGCGGAAGCTCGGTGTACACTTGGCCCAAAATTCTGTAGGCGCCAGCGTTTTCATAAGCGGGGTTGAGGTGAATCACCTGGTTTAAATCGGAAAGCATGCTTTTAATGCCTTCTTGATATCCAATGACTCGCGCTTGATAGAAGAGGCCAGTGTTGACGGCATGATAATAGTAGCAGCCTGCTTCTTCCGGATAGCGTTCGATGCAACGAGCCGCAAGCGCCATGCCTTTTTCGGCTTCATTTTTGGCCTGAAGTCTGGTGCCAGTATGAAAGGCTTGCTCGGAGGCGTTTCCCGCTTTCAATGCAGCCGCAATCAGTTCCTGAGAGCTTGAGGTCTCTGGAGTGATGGTGTAATTTTTTGCGGTTTTATGTTTTCCCGCACACTGGCAAAGAAGCATCAATACAGCCAGGCAGGGGAGGAGGTGTTTTTTTGTCATGTGCGGCACTTAACAGGCTTTGCTTGGAGCAGCAATACCTTTTTCTTTTTTCTGTTTCTTGACGCGAAGAAGGGTGCATGCTAGGAACCCGCAGTTTCATTTTTTGAAGTTAATGGCGGCGTAGCCAAGTGGTAAGTATAAGTAACTGAAAGTATGGAAATTGCCGAAAAAAGAGGTGGGCATAACCGTAAAAAATTCCATGAAGAATTTTTTAAGCAATGGTCTCCTTCAATGGCTTACGTATTAGGATATGCTTTTGCAGATGGTACTTTAATTGAGTCTCAAGTTGCTAGATGTTGTTACTTGAGGTTTGTAAGCAATGATAAAAGTTTATTACAACAGGTCAAGTTGGTGCTAGGGAGCGAAGTTAAAATACAAAAAAGAGGTGTACGAAAACTTATAAGCCATAATAAAATCTACTGGAGCAAGCCAAGTTATGTGCTCAGTATTGGAAATAAGGTGCTTTTTCAGCAATTAGTTCAGCTCGGTTTGAAGCCTGACAAGTCTTTGGACATGCAATTTCCATATGTACCTCAAGAATATCTTTCATTTTTTATTCGCGGATATTTTGATGGTGATGGTTGTGTGAGTATAACAAATCAAGGAAAAAGACTTCAGGTGGCTTTTACATCAGGAAGTAAAGAGTTTTTAACTACGTTATCTCAGCATTTGGCAAATATTTCTTTTGTAAAAAAACAAAACGTAGTTAAAAGTACAAGAAGTTATCAATTGAGATTTTCAACTCATGAAGCTATGCAAGTACTAGCTTTTATGTATGAAAAGTTGGAGTTAGCTCTGTACTTAAAGAGAAAGTATAAAATATACCAACAATGGCGCGATACCCAAGTGGTTAAGGGGCCGGTTTGCAAAACCGTTATTCGCGGGTTCGACTCCCGCTCGCGCCTCAAGTAAGAGAATTTCTTTTTTGCCCAGGTGGCGGAATCTTGGTAGACGCCTTGGACTTAAAATCCAATGGAGGGCGACCTCCGTACCGGTTCGAGTCCGGTCCTGGGCACAAAGTTCGCCAAACAAAAACGCCTCAGCTCAATTGCTGGGGCGTTTTTTTATATTCGTTAACTAATTGAATTTTATAATGAAATCTGAAAATAAAAAAACAAGCAACATTTTTATAACTCTTGCGATAAGACTTTTGAATCGTGTCCAAAATAGAGGAGGAAATATGGCAGATGTTTGCTTTCAAAAGGGTGTTCAAGCTTGGTATCGAAAATCTACACATATCAAATCTGATGGTGGAAACTATATTAGTTCCCCCTGAAAAACCCATTTTTTCAAGATAGCGGACCTTGAGCGGTGTGTTTTTTCGGAGGCTCAACAAAAATCAACCTCAAAAAATGGAACAAAAACATGAGAGCTGCGAGGCAGCGTCTCA
>Ga0210005_1000472_pt1 | contig 32272 bp, 19 predicted proteins | sample CryGey02umfilter_3_FD_183961 | JGI IMG/M metagenome (GOLD analysis project Ga0210005, IMG submission 183961) | Groundwater microbial communities from aquifer in Utah, USA - Crystal Geyser 4/9/14 0.2 um filter (SPAdes) (version 3) | ecosystem: Environmental > Aquatic > Deep subsurface >... | reverse complement strand
ATTAGCTCAAAAAAATAATACACCTTTAAAAGGTGTATTATTTTTGGCCACTGATAAAATCTCAGGCTGAACTTCACGATGTTGGTACCGCTAGTACCAACAAGGTTTAGATTCATTCGAGGGGCTTGACCCTCGTGTTTTATACAAATAAATAGCCATATCTACATTAGTATAGGGATCATATTTCCGCCTGCCCGCCTGCCACTGTGGCGTGGTTTTTTCTGTTGAATCGAGAATCTGGTAATAACCATAGGCCGACGAAGTTCTGTTTTAAATCATCCGCCACTTGCTTTCACAAATCGCAATCGCATCGAGTATTTCCGGATTACACTCCGGCTGTTTGTAGTTACTATATAAATATTCTATTGGTGTAAGTTGTTCGGCTCTGACTTCAAAGACCACTGGTTTGCTAAAATATAGATAGGCCACACCAGCGTACATCATCAAAAGTAGTGGGATAATAATGAACCATCTTTTCATACGAAAATATTATAGCGAAAAACTAAAGATTGATGCACAGCAATTCAAAATAAGCCCTAATTAGTGAAGCGTTGCTTCACTGCACCGGTCCAAGCAATCGCTAGTGCGTCGGCGGCGTCGTCTGGTTTTGGTATGGCTTTGAGTTTGAAAATAGTTTTGACCATAGCCTCAACCTGTTTTTTATCAGCTTTCCCATAACCGGTGATTGTGATTTTTACTTCATTTGGTTTTACCTCTACAACACGAAGATCAAGCTCGTCGGCTAACATCATAATCACTCCCCTTACCTCCGCTACTTTGAGCGCGGTTGTGGTTGACTTTGCAAAAAATAACTCTTCAATCACAAGTACAGTCGGTTTGTACTGTTTCACAATAGCCCTAAAATCTTGAGCAATCTCGGACAAGCGCTTGGCGTGTAGCTGGTCTTTACGCGTGGTGAAAACGCCGTGGATTAAAGAATCGTACTCACCAATCGTACTTTCTATAATCACCCCAAAACCGCACCGACCATAACCAGGGTCTATACCGATAATTATTTCTGGAGTTTTGTTTAACATCTTAACTTTTAAACTACTAAGTTATTTGAAAACCTAAGCAGCGTTTGAGAAAACATTAGTTACATCTTCATCTTCCTCAATAAGATCCATTAGAGTAAAGAGTTTTTCCTCGTCCTCTTCACTTAATTTGATTTCATCTTTTGCAACGTACTCAAGACCAGCGCTTTCAATTTCCAGTCCGCCAGAGACTACAGCTTCAGTAACTGACTGTAAATCAGGCACTGCGCAGTACACACTGAGTGCATTTTCATCGTAAATAATATCATCCGCTCGGGCTTCAATCAGTGCAAGCTCAAAAATATCCCGATCTGCAATCGCGCTAGCGTCTTCAACCCGAACAACTCCCTTTTTATCAAACATCCAGAGTACCTTAGCACCAAAATTGCCTCCGCGTTTTATAATAGTATTTTTCAAATTTCCAAGCGTTCTATTAGTATTATCGGTTAAAGTCTCCACGATAATCGCAGTACCACCAGGTCCCATTGCTTCATAAACCGCTTCGATCATCTGAACACCATCTGCCCCTTCGCCAGTCCCCCTTGAAATAGCTCGTTCAATATTGTCCTTAGGCATGTTTGCTTTTTTGGCTTTTTCGGCCAGCATTCGCAAAGAAAAGTTCATATTCAAATCTGAACCTCCCTCCTTCGCAGCTACTGTCATAAGTTTGGCAAGCTTACTAAAAACTTTACCGCGTTTAGCGTCAGCTGCCCCTTTTTTATGTTTAATTGAAGCCCATTTACTGTGTCCACTCATAAAATTGATCATTAATATGGCTCTAGCTTAGCAAAGTTTTGAACTGATGGCAAAAACAAAACCACCTCAAACGAGGTGGTTTTGTAAATTTATTTTTCCTCTTCCGCCTCCGCATTTTTTGCTGAAACTTCATCAAGTTCACTAGCCTGAATTGCGTCTTCGGCAATCTGATTGGCTCTTTCTTGTGAGCGAACTCCCGCCTCTGAAGTGGCATAACCAGTTCCAGCAGGGATAAGACGACCAATGATAACGTTTTCCTTAAGCCCCTGCAAAGGATCAATCTTTCCGGTAATCGCAGCGTTAATAAGTACACGAGCGGTTTCCTGGAAAGAGGCTGCTGATAGCCAACTTTCGGTTGAAAGTGAAACTTTGGTGATTCCAAGGAATAACTGTTCGTACTCAGGAAGTACACCGTTTTCAGGTAGTTCGTCAAGTGCAACGTTTAGTGCGTTCTTTTCAATCACTTCGCCCGGCAAGAAATCTGTATCTCCAGGTGAAACAATTCGGATTCGACTAAACATCTGCTTAATAATAATCTCAACATGCTTGTTATTAAGACGTTGACCCTGAGAAGCGTAGATTCCCTGCACCTCCTTTGAGAGATACATCTGAACCGCCTTCATTCCCTTGTACTTGAAGAGTGCTTGTAGGTCGAGGTGACCTTCCGTTAATACATCTCCAGCCAAGATTTCATCTCCGTGTTTAACATAGAGTGTGTAACCTCGTGGAATAATGTACTCACGAACTTTTGTAGCTTCGTGTACAACGACCACGCTAGTCTTGGTTGTTGAAGTAACAACACCATCAACCTTGGCAATGATCTTTTCTCCGTCAGTGGTCTCACCAATCACCTGTCCGGATTTTACCTTATCACCTTCTTTAAGGTTAACAGATGCTCCTCTACCAAGAGAAATTTTTGTTTCTTCAGACGCTTCATAGCGAACACGAACAATCTTTTGTCCTGGTCTTGTGTCTGTCATCTTCTTACCAGTTCCTGCCTGTACCATTTCTCGTTCAGCTTCTTCAATTTCAACTGATCCTGAAACCTCAGTCATAATTGCACGTCGCTTTGGTAAACGAGCTTCGAAAAGTTCTTCCACTCGAGGAAGTCCCTGAGTGATGTCTTTTCCACCCGCAACTCCTCCAGTGTGGAAGGTACGCATTGTAAGCTGAGTACCCGGTTCTCCGATAGACTGCGCGGCAATAATACCAACTGAAGTTCCGATTTTAACGAGCTTGTTATAAGCAATGTCGTAACCGTAACACTTCTGACAAACGCCACGAAGTGATTTACAGGTCATCACTGATCGTACGTGCGCATCAACTAGATCAGCCTTTGCTACTGTAAGAGTTCGAATGTGCTCCTCAGTGATTAGCTCGTCTGCTTTTACAATCACCTTGCTTCCGCCAGGCATTTTGATTGGTGAAAGTGAGAAACGCCCCAAAATTCGAACTAGAAGTGGCTCTCCAATTTCTTCTGACTCAGCGTGTGTTAATACCACACCATCTGTGTCTCCACAGTCTTCGTCGTGCACAACAACATCCTGTGACACATCAACTAGTCGACGCGTCAGGTATCCAGCGTTAGCAGTTTTAAGCGCAGTGTCGGTAAGTCCTTTTCGAATACCGTGAGAAGAGATAAAGAACTCAAGCACGTCAACTCCGTCTTTAAATGATGATTTCACCGGAAGCTCAATAATATCTCCAGAAGGTGAAGCTTTCATACCGATCATACCGATCATCTGAGTAAGCTGTCCCCAAGCTCCTCGAGCTCCAGATTCAATCATTGTTTGCGCTGAGCTTCCTTTTGTAAGTGAGTTCTTTGAAAGATCCTCGATACTGTCCTTAACCTCTGTCCAAATCTTCACGATCTGAGAGTGACGCTCACCCTGAGTAAGCAGACCTTGAGCGTAGAAATTTTCAACTTCGAGCACTCGAGCATCTCCAGCTTTAACAATACCCGGTTTTTCTTTGATAGTAGGTAGCTCACTCATTCCCCATGAGTACCCAGAGAGCATCGCGTATCTAAATCCAAGGTTTTTAATCTTATCGAGAAGCACAGCTGTAAACTCCTGTCCGTAATACTCAAGAGTTTCACGAACAATGTTGGCAATTTGCTTCTTTCCAAGAGTATCGTTTACGAAACCAATCTTTTCTGGGAATAAACGGTTCAAGATAACTCGTCCAACTGTTGTAACGATTATTTCTCCATTCATTCGAAGTCGAACCCATTCCTGAAGTCCCACCTTTTTAACCTCATAGGCATAAACTAGTTGATCAGGATTTGAGAAAACCTTCATAGTTTTCTCGTCTGGCTCAGTTAACGTCATTGTGAGGTAGTAAGAAGCCCAAGCCATGTCCTTACCCGGTGTTGTTACCGGACCACCGTGAGATGGTTTAAGCAGGTTACGGATGGAAAGCATAATTTCGTTTGCTTCCTTTCGCGCTTCTTTTGTAAGTGGTACGTGAACCGCCATTTGGTCTCCGTCAAAGTCGGCGTTATAAGCATCACACACAAGTGGGTGCACCTGAATAGCCTTTCCTTCAATCAAAACTGGATTAAAGGCCTGAATACCTAGACGGTGAAGGGTTGGCGCACGGTTTAGTAGAACAAAAGCGTCCGCTGTAACTTCTTCCAAGATATCCCACACCTCACCGCGATCAGATTCAATAAATTTGTTTGCTGATCGGATGTTGTGCACATATTCACGTTGAATAAGTTTTGAGATAACGAACGGCTTGAATAGTTCAAGCGCCATCTTCTTCGGAATTCCGCACTGGTTAATCTTCAGCTGTGGTCCAACCACAATTACTGATCGACCAGAGTAGTCAATTCGTTTTCCGAGCAAGTTCTGACGGAATCGACCTTGTTTTCCTTTAAGTAGGTCAGAAAGTGACTTTAGCTGTCGTTTTTTACCTGTTGCAGCAATCACTGTCTTTGCACTTCGAGCAGAGTTGTCGAAAAGTGCATCAGCTGCTTCTTGAAGCATTCGCTTCTCGTTTCGAGTAATAACCTCAGGCGCATTTAGCGCGTAAAGTCGTTTCAAACGGTTGTTTCGGTTAATAACCCGTCTGTAAAGATCGTTTAAATCGCTGGTTGCAAATCTGCCTCCGTCAAGTGCTACCATTGGACGAATATCAGCTGGAATAACCGGAATTGCGCGAAGAACCATCCATTCTGGTTGAACACTTGTCTTCTTGAGTGCGTGCAGAAGTTTAAGTCTTCGGGTAATTCGATCGTGTTTTGTTTTTGATCTTGTTGATTCAAGTTCTTCATTAAGCTGATCAATAGTTGCGCTAATATCAACTCTTTGTAGAAGTTTAAGAATTGCCTCAGCTCCAATACCCGCATCAAAAATATGTCCAAACTTAATCGACCAGTCATGGTACACAGGTTCTGGAATAATCTTCAGTACCTTAATCTCTTTAAGATCCTGATCAACTGAAATAAACTCCTCTTCAAGCTCCTCGAGCTTTTTCTTTGCCACATCCTCGAGCCGAGCCTGCTCTTCTTTTAGCTTGTTAGCGTCATCCTTGTATTTTTCTTCAAGACGTCCAAAATCACGTTTTTGCTCACCTTCGATCATCTTTTTCTTACTCTTGTATTCTTGTTTTACCTGTTCCTGAGTCTGTTCAAGAGCTTCCTGATCAACATCGGTGATAATAAAACTAGAGAAGTAAATCACTTTTTCAAGTGCCTGTACTCCTGTATCTAGGATTGTACCGATCTTTGAAGGTACGCCACGCAAGAACCAAATGTGTGTAACTGGTGAAGCTAGCTCGATATGACCCATTCGTTCTCGCCTAACAACGGCCTGAGTAACCTCCACACCACATTTATCACAAATGATTCCTTTGTAACGGATTTTTTTGTATTTTCCACAGTAACATTCCCAGTCCTTTGAAGGTCCAAAAATTTCTTCCGCAAAAAGTCCATGCTTTTCCGGCTTCTGTGTTCGGTAGTTAATTGTTTCTGCCTTGGTAATCTCACCATAAGACCACTCCCGAATAACTTCGGGACTAGCAAGACGTAAACGAATTGAATCGAAATCTGTTGATTTGAGTGAATTTGTATTGTATGCCATACGTCTTTATTGTTTCGAATTACCATGCTCTCCGCTAAGCTCTATCTTTTTGCCATTATCTAGAAGCTCAACATCGAGACACAAACCTTTCATTTCGCGAACTAACACATTGAAGGACTCTGGGATATTTACCTTGGTAATCTCTTCTCCTTTAATAATTGATTCGTACGCTTTTGAACGACCTGAAATATCGTCTGATTTAATGGTCAAAATCTCCTGAAGTGTGTGAGCAGCTCCGTAAGCTTCAAGTGCCCAAACCTCCATCTCTCCAAATCGCTGTCCTCCAAACTGCGCCTTACCTCCAAGAGGTTGTTGCGTAATTAGTGAGTAAGGACCAATCGATCGTTGGTGCATTTTATCCTCAACCATGTGGTTAAGTTTAATCATGTACATAACTCCCATCGTAACCGGGTGATGGAAAGCCTCTCCTGTTCGACCATCGAACAGTGTTAGCTGACCTGTTTTTGGATATCCAGCTTTAACCAGTTCTTTTTGAATATCTTCTTCGTCAACACCATCAAATACCGGCGCTGCAGCTGTATATCCAAGTTTGTGCGCAGCAAGTCCCAAGTGAACCTCAAGAATCTGTCCCAAGTTCATACGTGACACAACTCCAAGCGGTGTGAGAATAATATCCGCAGTTCGACCGCCTTCAGTAAACGGCATATCTTCAACCGGCACGATTTTTGAAATAACTCCTTTGTTTCCGTGACGCCCAGCAACTTTATCTCCAACCTGTAATTTTCGTAGATCAGCAACAGTTACCTGAATTGATCGAATCACGCCTGGTGGCAGGTTATCACCATCTTCTCGAGAGAAGATTTTTATACCAACAACCTTACCCTTGTGGCCGTGCTGTAAGTAAAGTGATGAATCTCGAACATCTCGAGCCTTTTCTCCGAAGATTGCACGAAGCAATTTTTCTTCAGCTGAAAGTTCAGTTTCTCCTTTTGGCGTAATTTTTCCAACCAAGATATCTCCTGAGTGCACTTCGGCTCCAACTCGAATGATTCCTTCGTTGTCTAGGTGTTTTAGTTTTTCTTCTGAAACGTTAGGAATATCTGAAGTAATTACTTCAGGTCCAAGTTTTGTGTCTCGAACGTTTAGAATTAGGTTTTCAAGGTGGATAGTCGTGAACCGGTCGTCCTGCACCACTCGCTCGTTAACAATAACCGCGTCGTCGTAGTTGTAACCGTCCCAACTCATGAAACAAACCATCATGTTTTGTCCGAGTGCAAGTTCACCATTTTGAACTGAAGGACCATCTGCCAGAACGTCACCTTTTTTAACTTTCATTCCAGGCACAACAACTGGGCGCTGGTTAATCGCTGTACTTGCGTTTGAACGAATAAATTTATTCAAATCGTAAATAACTTCCCCTTCTTTTTCGTAATTAACAACAACTTTTCCAGAGTTTACAAGTGTAACTTCGCCATCAGCATCAGCTACTAACACGTGACCTGAATCAAGCGCAGCTCGTCTTTCCATGCCAGTTCCAACTATCGGTGCTCTTGGTCTAATTGTAGGCACAGCCTGTCTTTGCATGTTTGATCCCATGAGCGCTCGAGTAGAGTCATCGTGCTCAAGGAAAGGAATAAGTGATGTAGCAATAGACACGATCTGTCCAGGTGACACATCCATGTAATTCACCTCAGTAACAGCAACCGATTTCGCCTCTCCATACTTTCGAGCCTCAACAAATTCTGCGATAATGTAACCATCATCATCAACTGGCGCTGTAGCTGGTACAGTAATTGATTTTTCTTCTTTAAACGCGTTTAGGTATTCAATATCATTAGTTACTTTTGCTCGACCATTTTCAATAACAACTTTTCGGTATGGAGTTTCAATAAATCCGTACTTATTGATTCGAGCGTAACTGGCAAGATGTCCAATAAGTCCAATGTTTGGTCCCTCAGAAGTTTGCACCGGACAGATTCGACCATAGTGCGTAGTGTGCACGTCTCGAACCTCAAATCCAGCACGTTCTCTTGAAAGTCCACCCTGTCCCATCGCTGAAAGTCGGCGTTTATGCTCGAGCTCAGAAAGTGGGTTGATCTGGTCCATGAACTGTGACAACTGTGAGCTCATAAAGAACTCACGAGTTGAGCCGATTACTGGACGTGCGTTGATTAGTTTTCCTGGTGACAAGGATTCAATGTCGTGTGTACTCATTCGATCACGAACAATTCGCTCCATTCGAGCAAGACCAATTCTAAATCGCCCCTGAATGAGCTCCCCAACCGCACGAATTCGGCGGTTACCCAAGTGGTCCACGTCATCTGGTTCCTCCTGGTAGTTATTCAAACGAATAATTTCCCGGATAATCTCAACAAGATCTTCTTTTGAAAGAATTCTGTTAGGTTCGTCTTGAACACCTTCTTCTGGATTATCTTTTCCAAATCGAAGATTAAATTTATATCTTCCAACTGGACCAAGGTCGTATCTGTCAAAATTGAAGAACATCGAGTGAATTAGCTGACGTGCGTTATCTGCTGTTGCTAAATCACCTGGTCTAATACGCTTATAAACCTCTTTAAGTCCTTCTTCTTCATTTGAAGCCGAGTCTTTTGCGAGTGTAGCTTCAATATATTTATTCAAAGGATGAGTGTCGATATCGGCAAACAATGGTAAGATTTCTTCATCTGAAGAAAACCCAAAAGCCCTCATAAGAGAAGTAACCGCTACCTTTCGTTTTCGGTCAATCTTAACCCAAATAACGTTCTTACCATCAGTTTCAAACTCAAGCCAAGCTCCACGGTTTGGAATTATTTTTGCTCCATACTGGCGTCTACCTCTAACAACCTCGGCAGTGAAGAAAGCTCCAGCTGAACGCACAAGCTGTGAAACAATCACACGCTCGATACCGTTAACAATAAAAGTTCCTCGTGGTGTCATCACAGGAATGTCCCCCAAGAAAATTTCCTGTTCTTTTGACTCTTTAGTACGGTTATTAGTTAATTTTGCCTTTACTCGAAGCGGGGCTTCGTAAGTAATATTCTTGAACTTTGAGGTTGTTTCATCGAATTTTGGTTCATCGATATAATAATCCTCAAAAGTTAACTCAAGATCACGACCGATAAAGTCGCTAATAGGAGAGATCTCGTGAAAAAGATCACGAATACCCTCTTTTAGAAACCAATCATAAGAAGCCTTCTGGATCTCAATAAGTTCTGGGAGATCCATCGCTGGCCTATTTTTCGTGAAAAACTTTCGCGGCTGAACAGTCTTTTCAGTCTTTTGTGCCATAGTTTTGTATTAAATTACCCGTTAAGCTTGATTATCTGCATCCAAAAAACAATTGTTTTTTGGATTTTTAGCAACTAAACGCCTGACCTGAACACAAAAAGCCACCCTGAGAAAAGCTCGAGGCTGGAATAGTTTAAACAACCTTATTGTATTTTAGGTCCTCGTATGCCAAAAAATGGGCATAGAAAGACGTATTCTGGTGTTTGGGGATCACACCTAAAGTGGCTAATATTAGCGCTTATTCATCGCTTCTGCATCCTTGTCGATAGCAAGAGTGATGATAGAAGGATATCTCCTTCCAAGCGGAGTGAGTATATCAAACTTTGCTGAAATTAGTCAAGCTTATAGCCCCCATTCTTCATCAAACCAAAAATGATTACAATTCTCTAAATTAATTTCTGAATTTTATAAATAACCACAATATTTTAAACAAAGATTTATTTAAACAAAAAATCCGCTTTAACTGCAGGGTCCGGAATAGATGTACGAGTATCAGGCCTTTTCTTACGAACGAGAGGAGAGAGTTTCCTTGGCACGCGCCAAGTATCGTTCTGGAACAGATCTGATAATATCAACCCAAACCCCGCAGTTAAAGCGGACTTTATTCAAAATAATACCCAAGATTTATTTTAAGGTAAACAAATTTTGTAAGCTATAAAACAATCAGCTCAGAAGTTGAGTGTTTTATAGCTTACAGTGCCAATTAAACTTTATCTTTCTTTACTATTTCCATTGTTGCTTTGCGAATTGCCTTAAGTGACTTTGGATTTTCGCGCAAATATCTTTTAGCATTTTCCCGACCCACCCCGAGTCGTTCTTCACCAAAACTATAAGTATTTCCTTTCTTTTCAATTGAGCCTACTTGTGTCCCCAGATCAATTAGGTCCCCAGCAATTGAAATACCCTCGTTATACATAATATCAAATTCACAATGCTGAAACGGTGGCGCTACTTTGTTTTTTACAATCTTTACTTTAACTCTATTTCCAACAATTGCCTCACCCTGTTTAATTTGCGCTGAACGTCTCACTTCGATTCTAACCGAGGAATAAAATTTAAGCGCATTTCCACCAGGCGTTGTTTCCGGATTACCAAACATTACGCCCAGCTTCATTCTGATCTGGTTAATAAATATAACCGTCGTTCCGCTTTTAGAAACTATACCTGCCAGTTTTCGAAGTGCCTGGCTCATAAGTCTCGCTTGCAGTCCCATATGTGACTGCCCCATTTCCCCTTCTATTTCAGCCTTTGGCGTAAGTGCGGCCACAGAATCGACAATAATTACGTCGACCGCGCTTGAACGTACCAAAGTCTCGACAATCTCGAGCGCCTGCTCCCCAGTGTCTGGTTGAGAAATAAATAGTTCGTTTGTATCAACCCCAATTTTCTGCGCGTAATCTGGATCAAGAGCGTGTTCTGCATCGACGAACGCAGCTACACAACCAAGTGCCTGAAATTCTGCCACAATGTGCTGTGATAGTGTAGTTTTTCCCGAAGATTCCGGACCATAGATTTCAATAATCCGACCCCGCGGAACTCCACCAACCCCCAAAGCTAAATCTAGCGACAAGCAACCTGTTGAAACTGATTCAACCTGCATTGCCCTCGCTTCACCTAAACGCATAATAGAACCCTCACCAAACCTTTGTTTAATTTGTGAGATTGCCTCTGTTGCCGCTGCTAACCTAGCTTTTTGCTCGTCTGTTTTTGCCATATTTTGTTGTATAAGGTCTGAGAGCATGGGGAGTGGGATCAGAACCCGAACACAGACTGGTTAAATAAAAGAGAGGAGCAATCCCCTCTGTACTTCTATATTAACACAATAATTTTGTTCGAAAAGTTAGTTGTTCACAGCCTGTTTTATTTTTGTATATCAAACACAATTCGCCTTTCAATTAAAGCTTTTTTCGAGTACCGTCGTTCTGCTTCGACTCGGATTATATTCAAGCCTTTGTCAAGATCAATCGTGGAATTAAAAATATTTTGTTCATCAACAACCACCTGAGTTCCGTTTACATAAACCGTAGCTTCATTATCAACATATCCCTCAACCACAACCTTTGCCTCAGACGTTACCGAAGAATCAACTGGCGAAAACAGAATAATTTCGGGTGGCCCCACGATTTCCTTAATCTGCCAACTTAAGTAACCAAAAATTAAAATCGCTATAATAAATAACCAAACAAATTTCAGGAGTTTATTCGAAACTAAAAATTTTATTTTTTTAATTCGTTGTCTGGGTGTTTGCATGGGTGTCACTAAATCGCACACCCCACACTCTTCTTCATAAAGTTCCAGAAAATAACCCTCGTCCGATTTTAAAGCCCGTACATACGACCTAATAAAGTTTCTCGTGTAAATTGGCTCGGGTAAGTCTTCGTACCTACCTCTTTCGAGTGCCTCGATGTACCTTAGTTGAATTTGCGTTTCTTTTTCCATCATTTCAAGGCTCACCGCCTGTCCACGACGAAGCGCTCGGAGTTTTTCTCCGAGCGTTTGCGGGTTTCTATCTAGTTTACGTTTTACAAATACCATTACAACCAGTTACAATTTTAAATCCTCTTCAAGCTTATTCGTCATCATTATAATTTGCAAACTCGTCATCATCGTCATCATTTTCGTCTTCCTCATCAAATTCTGAAAAATCTTCATCTTCATCTTCATCTTCATCTTCATCTGCTTCGATAATTGGCTTTGGTGGGGTCATTTTTGAATCTTCCATCTCATCATCAAAGTCTTCTTCTTCAATTGCCATATCATCAGCCTCTTCATCCATCTCCTCTTCAGCGTCATAGTCTTCCTCGTATTCAATTGGTTCTTTTGCTTTTTTTGGTGCACCTGCCCCTGGTAACGGCCATTTTTCTATGAGTACTTCTCGAGGCTTTGAGCCATTTTGTTCACCAATAATCCCCATCTCCGCCAAGAGATCCACAATTCGCGCTGCTCGTGAGTAGCCAATTCGCATTCGCCGTTGCAAGTAGGAGGTGGAAGCCTTTCTATCGGCCACTACAATTGCAATAGCTTCTTCAAGAAGCGGGTCTGAATCCTCAGAACTCATCGCAACACCTCCACCCCTAGAGTCTTCAGTAACCTGGTAATTATAATCTGGTTCTCCTTCTTTCTTCAAGAAATCAACCACCCGTTCAATTTCTTGATCTGAAACATAGGCTCCTTGAAGTCGTTTTGGTTTTGAAAGCTGTGGTGTTGAAAGGAGCATATCTCCCCTACCGAGTAATTTTTCCGCTCCTGAAATATCAAGAATCGTTTTTGAGTCCACCTGCGAAGCTACGGCAAACGCCAAACGTGTTGGGATATTTGCTTTAATAGTTCCGGTAATAACATCAACCGATGGTCGCTGAGTTGCTAAAATCAAGTGAATACCCGCGGCACGCGCCATTTGCGCAATTCGAACAATTAACGACTCAACATCTCGCTTGTTCTGACTCATAAGATCCGCAAGCTCGTCGATAATAAAGACGACTTTTGGCATTCGTTCCTTGCTCTTTGCGTTATATGAATCTATATCTCGTGCTCCGTATTTCGCAAGGTGGTCGAGTCGTCGTTCCATTTCCCGCACACCCCACTTCAAAGCATTGATCGCCTCTTCCGACTGTGTAATTGGCGGAACTAATAAATGTGGAATACCAGCGTACACTCCAAGTTCCACGCGTTTTGGATCCACCATAATCATTTTTAGATCATCAGGTCCATTTTGATACAACAGTGAAACAATCACGCCGTTTAAACAAACGGATTTACCAGACCCAGTCGCTCCCGCCACCATCGTGTGCGGAGCCTTGTCGACAAAAAGAGAAGATACAGCACCTGAAACATCCTTTCCAAGTGGTGCCATCATATTTGTTTTGCGTGTTTTAAACTCCTTAGACTCGAGTAGTTCACGCAACGAAACCGCACCAACTTTTCGATTTGGCACCTCAATTCCAACCAGTGCCTTACCTGGAATTGGTGCCTCGATTCTGATTGGGTGCGCTGCAAGTGCGAGTGCTAAGTCATTTTGTAAGCCAACTATACGTGATAGCTTCACTCCCTGTGCTGGTTTTAGTGAATACTGAGTCACCGACGGACCCACACGTACGTCGACCATTTCTACCTCGATATTAAAGTGTTTGAATGTCTTTTGAATAATATCCGCAGCTCTATCGGTGTCGCCAGCTTCAGCTTCACTAATGCGCTCGTCAAGCAAATCAACTGGAATAACTATCCGTCGACGTCGTTTGCTAGTCATTACCGATTCACCAGCGCCGATCATTAGCGGTGACTTCACCCCGGATTCAACTCCTTCTTCCTCATCATCTTCCTCTTCTATTTCTTCATCCAACTCCTCCTCAAGATCCGCATCCTCTTCATCGGTTTCTAGCTCTCCTTCGTCTTCTTCTTCGTCATCAAATTCTTCACGTTCTTCAATTCGATTTCTGTGAACAACTCGTCCCATATTTGTAAAATGGGTGTGTACCGTGAGGATAGAATTAAGCGAGACGTTGAAAATTAAAAAGATTGCTACAAAAATTCCAGCCACAGCCACAATGAACGCTCCCCAAAAACCGATTAAACTAACAAGTGGTGCTGAAACTAAGAGTCCAGTGTAACCACCGGCTTTTGCGATTTTTTCCGCAAGACCATCGCTGGCAAAAAGTAGATTCAGCAAACCATTAAACGCCAGAAAAAAAGTGACAATGCCGATTAAATTTACGTTTGAAAGAAGGCGACGGTCAGGAAAAATTGCGCTCCAACCAAGTACCAATAGTACAACGGAAAACAGCCACTTATCCCAACCAAAAATCATTGTCAGGGCTTGATTTGAATATTCACCAACAACCCCGCCTAAACCAAAGAACGATAAAAAGAATAATAAGCCAGCCACCACAATAGAAACTGCAAATATACTCTGTTTTACACCGTCTGATAACCCTTCTGAGTTACCACCTTTTCGTTTAGTTCGCTTTCTTCGTTTTGCCATAATACGAACATTGTATCATAAGAAAAAGAGGAAACACAGAGATTATTTTGTTGCCAAAACTAAAACACAAGCTTGCGCTTGTGTTTTATAAAATTCATTATTTTGTAACACGCTCTACGTAATCTCCAGTTTCAGTATTAACTCGAACCAAGTCGCCTTCGTTAATAAAGATTGGTACGCGAATTTTAAGACCGTTATCTACAACCGCATCTTTTTGCACGTTTCCGCTTGATGAATCACCCTTCACTGCAGGTTCTGACTCGGTGATTGTGTATTCAATCTTACCTGGTAATTCCATTGAAATAGCTCGATCCCCGTGCATAATTACAGTCACCTCAAGGCCTTCTTTTAAGAATCGAGCATCGTCTCCGATTAGATCCCGACCGATAGCAATTTGTTCGTAATCTTTGCCGTCCATAAAAGTTAGTGTTTCTGAATCGCCAAAAATAAACTGCATCTTTTTTCGTGATACATCTTCAAACACTAGGTTTTCAGATGCTTTGAAGTTATTTTCTACTACTTTTCCGGACGCAAGTGACTTTAATTTTGTTCTAACAAATGAGCTCCCTTTTCCAGGAGCGACCCGTTGAAAATCAGCAACAACCCAAAGGTCATTGTCGTATCGAATAACTGTTCCTTTTTTTAATTCGTTTGGTGATGGCATATTTTTTACTTCAATGTAATTATTTTACTGAATTTAAACGAAGCGCTGATTAGATGGAAATATCTGAACGTCATTTATATCCCCTATACCGTACTTCAGCATCACAAGTCGGTCAAGACCGAGCGCGTTTCCATAAACTGGCTTTTTTATGCTTTCAATTGCACTTAACAGTTCCTCATCAATCGGGAAAACCTCCTTTTCGGCCTTTAGTCTAGCCGATTTTTCAGCTTCAAAGCGGCGTCGCTGTTCTGTAGCATCGGTTAATTCTGCAAAGCCATTACAGAGTTCCATACCGTCCCCAAAAGCTTCGAAACGTTCTGCGTAGCTTCCGTCTACTGATATTTGTGCCAGTGAAGCTTCAGCCACTGGGTAATTCTTTACAAAAAACCTTTTATGCTCTACATGTGGATCGCCATGTTCATCGATATTTGCGTTTGTATGTTTAATTTTTGGCCAAACAGTTCGGTCTCCGAGGACAAACTGTAACAATTCTTCAGTCTCAGCCATCAAATCCTCGTATACTCCTGGCGCATACCACTCAAGCATTAAAAACTCAGGCGTATTGTGTCGTCCAGCTTCGTTATCTCTGAACACGGGCGTAATCGTAAAGATTTTTTCAAAACCTGTACCTAAAAGTTTTTTCATTGAATATTCAGGGGACGTAATGAAGCCAGCTTTTTGGTTATTCACCACGGTTTTAAGTGGTGATAGGTTCGGCTCCATACCAGGCGACTTCACAAGTAGTGGCGTTTGAAACTCTAAAAAGTCCCGAGAAACAAAAAACTGCCGAACATCGGCCAAGACCGAGTCCCACAGTTTTTTGCGATACAGTATATCTTCTTTTGAAAGCATAGCTGATCTTGTGAAATATATTTGATTAGTTGACTAATATATCAACCAAACAATAATGTTTCACGGTTGATGTTATTTGTGAACGAATGGCAAAAATGCCATGATTCGTGCGCGTTTTACTTCAAGAGAAATTTTTCTCTGGTGTTTTGCACAGAGACCGCTTCGTTTTCGTGAAGTAATCTTTGCAAAAGATGAAATATAACGCTTCAAAAGTTCTGTATTCTTGTAATCAATATCAAGCTGTTGATTAACGCAGAAGTTACAGTACTTATCTGTTGTTAATAGGTTATTATTTTTTGCCATATTTTATTTAGGTTTATTGAGAGTTTACTTGAGATACCTCAGTACCAACTCACAATCACAGCCTAATTTAGTTTAAAATGGAATATCTTCAATTCTGATTTCGTCGTTTGAGTTAGAAGCGCGTGAAGGATCGTCGCTTACAGAAGGAGCTGATGCTGAGTAATCAACATCACCGCCAAAACTGTTACCACCACCTTCACCACCTCGACCACCAAGCATAATCATGTTTTCTGCGACGATTTCTGTTCGGTATTTTTTCACTCCATCTGGACCTTCCCAGTCTCGAGTCTGAAGTCGACCATCAAAATAAGCTTTCTGACCTTTTTTGAGGTACTGACCACAAATTTCTGCAAGTTTACCCCAAGCCACAATTGTGTGGTACTCAACCTGCTCTTTTTTCTCGCCTGATTGATCTTTCCAGGTTCGGTTTGTAGCTACGCCGACTGTGCAAACTGACTGACCATTTGTGGTCTGTTTGATTTCAGGATCACGTGTTAGGTTTCCGATGATTTGAACTTTATTAAGTGAAGATGCCATAATTTTTAGTTTTGGTTAAAAGGTTTAGATGATAATCCAACTTATCGTATTGTACCATTTTACAACCTTTTGCCGACTGATTAATTATTACATGTCTGAAGCGATGTCGCTATCAAGAATCTCATCAAGTTTCTTATCTAAAGCGGCTGTCGACAACTTCTTAGCTGGTTTTACAGCTTCTTCTTTAACTGTTTCACGTTTTCCGCGTGTTCGTTTCCCCTCTGAAGTTAATGGTTCAACGTAAGTTCCAATAGTGTAATTCTTTTCAGAAACACCTTCTGGTCTTTTAACTAGAACATGCCTTAGAACCTCTTCTGAAAGTCGAAGATCCTGATCGATCTTCGCTAGATTTACACCAGCAACTTCGATGTAGGTTAGCACGTAAGTTCCGTGTTTTTCCCGTTTTATTGGGTAGGCAAGTTTAATCTTACCGAGGTTACTTGTTTTTAAGACTTTAGCCTCATTTCTCACTAGGATCTCGTTAATGTGACCCTCTACTCCTTCGATTTCTGAGTCAGAAAACTTTGAAGGAATGATATATAGAATTTCGTAGATCATATATCGGCTTCGTTTGAAGCAGCCCTTTCAGGCTACGGACAATTGTTATGATTAATTAGTGCTGGAATATTAGCCTAAAACTTTAAATCCGTCAATAAAAAAGCACCTACCTAGGGTAAGCACTAATAATTGATGGGTGAGTCTCAACTACCCAGGTTTGTCGTGTCTGATCGCTGAGGCCACAAATCACCCAACTTATTCTGAGGTTTTCTTGCTCAGTTTCGATCTCAATATTGCAGGCTGTACCGCCGATCGCCACTGATTTGTCGCCAAGATTAAGGTAATTTCTACCGTTATCCATAGAAACAAAGAAGATCTCCCCGTTTACGATATTTACACTGTCTCGATAAACGTGGTCGTGTATTGTGCTTTCGATTTTACCCCAGCCTACAAACATCCGGCCATTTCGGGCAGCTACAAATAAGGCTTTTCCTTCTGCAACCTCGAAAAAATCATCTACCCAGTCATACCTATCGTCGACCGGATGATAGCGGATGAATACGCCATACATCTTCAACATTTCGCACTGGTATACAAGGCTGTAATCATCTTCAGCCATTGCTGGCCCAGCAGTTAGTAACCAGAACAAAAGAGTTTTGTACATCGTTAGCCCCCTAAAAGAACATTCAAACGTTACCTTATCACAAAACTACCAAGATCCACCACCGCCGCCTCCAAAACCACCGCCAGACGAGCCGTGGCCTGAAAATCCACTACCGCTTCTAGACCAACCTTTTTTTGAACCAGATCGCGCATAACTAGCGCCAGAGCCATATTTGCGTAGTTTATTCGGCAGTGAATTTGAGAAATTTGCTAAATTAGATCCCATTTCTGAAAAATCAAAAGCACTGTCGTTAGATCCTGAGTACCAGTCGGGTTTATTTCTGACTTGATTAGTTTCCGCGTAAAAATCGTGAAATACTTTACTCCACTTATCGGTAATTTTGAAAATCATTGCGTAAGGCAATAATTCCTCAAAGATATTCTCTTGTTCCTGCCATTTTAATCTGTAACGCTCAGCAGTATTAATGAACAATTTCAAACCTTGACCCTTTATTGCTGCTTCCGCACCTTTTTCAGTGTATTGAATTAACTTTGGTCTAAAGAAAGGCAGAAGAAGTCCCGTTATAAACATTGCAAAAAACGGTACAAAATTCGCAAATGCAAGCATAGCAACTAGACCACTGAAGGCTAAAATTAAGAAATAGATAAAAAGAAGTACGAGTAAATACTTGTCATTTTTATAGTGATTTCGTTTCAAATAACCCTGAAGCACAAGCTCGTTTATAATCACCTGATTCGTTTTCCCAATAACCGTCGAAAGTTGAGCTCCGAGTGCTTGGTGATCTAATTCCGTTGAGCTCCTAAACATTGCCGTAAAAAAAGCTTCTTCCCATGACCGTAGGTTCGAGTCTGCCTCTTTTAATTTTATAACTGCAATATTTGTTTTCTTGCCGATATTTGATTCTGAAATTTTTAAATAACCTCTCACTGCCATATCTACCACAAAAGCAGACATGTCTTGTTTCTGAATTTTGCCGTTTAGAAGTACCGCAAGTTCTGTGGGCCTTAACTCGTCAGGTGCTTTAAACTCAGCTATAACAGCCCGATTTGACTCAACTGACGGCCAAAATAATTGGCTAAGTACCTTGAGAATAGCAATAATTAGTATAGGTGATAACCAAAATAAATTTGCAATTACAATATACTTTTTTGCAATTTCCGCACCTCTTGCCTCTTTTTCGGCCTGTAAACGTGCCAGCTCTGCTTTATCGATGATGGTTGGTAATACCTCTGATATTACATTTGGCGTAAAACCAATCGCTAGCGTTAAATAATCAGTCGCTGTAACCTCGACTTTTATCCCTGAATCACGAAACGAGCAATTGCTCACTGTACTTCCCTCTTTACCAGTAAAACAAGTCTTACCTGTTAAAAAAGCACCCGGTGGTAGATGAATTGAAGCTGACACATTTTTCATTGCGACCGGCCAATTGTTCCCGGTCACATTCCAATAAAGTTCGTCATGATCATCGAAGTACATAAATGCCCCACGAACTGTGTATTCTATGGTATATTCATACCTACCAGAAATGGTCTTGTTTGGATCACCAATCCGAATTACAAAATCATTTTTTTCAGTTGATGTAGAATAGGGTACATCGGTGTTTGAAATATCCTTTATATTTATTAGAGCAAGATCAGTCGTTGCTTCAAGATTCTCGCTCATATCGTAAACGACTGGAATGTATCGAATAATACCGTGTTTTTCTTTTAGAAAATCGCCAGATATTGTTTCAACCACTAAAAGCGAACCGTCTTCTTTGATAGTTAAATCAGCGTGAAAATTGTGAATTGTGAAGTCAGGCTCTTGCGCAAGTGCCGTTCTGGTGATACCAAACAGCAAAACAGCTGTAATTATAAGCAAAAATTTTCTCATAGTAATCTAATACTATATCATTCAAAGGTATATGCAAACTTTTACCATACTTGGCTCAAATCCGGAACTTTCACTGCTCGAAATTAAAGGTCTAACAGGAGCAGATCCCGTAAACGCAACGGAACTCGTGGCAGTTTTTGATGATATTGACATGGAGCTCACAAAACTAAACGACAAATTGGGTGGGATTCAAAAAATTGGCCACATCGTGGGCTCAATAAAACGAGAATCACGCGCTGAACTTATCGAGTTCTTAACTTCAATGATAATCGGAGCAAACTACGACGGAAAAATTACTTTTGGTCTTAGTATTTACGAGTTTGGGGATACTAAAAGAGCTCGGGCTTTGCAAAAAGATAAAGATGCGATTGGGCTTGAGGTCAAAAAAGCACTCAAAGCGTCGGGTCAACCTGTACGTTATGTTACAAGTCGAGATCCTAATCTAAGCGCCGTTACTGTTACAAAAAACAAAATGCTAGCCTCTGGTGGTGAATTTGTATTTTTGGTTAGTGAACGGGAAACACTGGTTGGTTTGACTTCTGCTGTCCAGGATTACGAGGACTGGTCAAAGCGTGATTTTGATAGACCAAGACGTGATGCAAAACGCGGAATGTTGCCACCTAAACTCGCTAGAATGCTGATCAACATTACTGGTGTTCAACCTGAAGGTAAAACTTTACTTGATCCCTTCTGTGGTTCGGGAACTGTTTTAATGGAGGGCGCGCTACTTGGCTTTGAAAAACTCAGAGGCTCTGACATTTTAGAAATGGCCATCTCCGATACCGAACAAAATATGGGTTGGCTCAAAAATTCTGGTTACGACGTGCCAAGTTATAAATTATACGTTACTACCGCCGTAAATATTGGTGCACACATAGAGCCAGAAACAATTGACGCTATCGCAACAGAGCCATTTCTCGGCGTTCCAAGACAAGGCAGTGAAACTTATGCCGAGGTGACTACCGCAGTTAATGAACTTGAGAAGCTATATACCGATTGTTTTTCTGCTCTCTACAAAACTCTTAAACCAGACGGTGTTGTTGTGTTGGTTAACCCCGTTCACTTTGTAAAGGAGGTAGCGCGCACCGGAGACACTCGAAACCTGGTGCAAAAAGAACATACGTTTGAGGTGCCAATGAACGCCGTGATGCGAAAAATAGGTTTCAGCACTGATCCTGAATACAATAATGACATCCTCTACCGCCGTGAAGGTCAATTCGTCGGTCGAAGAGTGATGAAGTTCATTAAGTAAGTGTTTTAAGAGTTAGACTTCAGGTCTTAAGATTAAGATTTTTGGCAACAACATAATCTAAACATAAAAAATACTAGCCGAAGCTAGTATTTTTTATGTTGCAAATCTGAAGTGCATTACATCTCCGTCTTCTACCACATATGTTTTACCCTCGACCCTGAATTTTCCATTATCCCGGGCTCCAGCTTCCCCGTTAAATTCAACATAGTCGTTGTAGGAAATAGTTTCAGCTCGGATAAAACCTTTTTCGAAATCCGTGTGAATTACTCCCGCCGCTTGTGGCGCGGTTGAGCCTTTTCGAACGGTCCAAGCTCGCGTTTCCTGTACACCGCTTGTGAAGTAAGTAATAAGGTCGAGCATTGTGTAAGCTGTTTTTATGACTACGTTTAGTCCAGAATCAGCTAGCCCAAGTTCTTCCATGAACATTAACGCATCTTCTTCCTCGAGTGAGGCAATTTCGGCTTCGATTTTAACTGAGATTGGAATTGCAATTCGGTCTGGGCCAAGTGGTGATGACCAGTTTGGATCCTTTGCGTCTTTTTCGTCCACGTTCACGATATACAAAACCTTCTTGTCTGTAAGCAATCTCATGGTGTTTACGGTAACCCGTTCCTCCGGTGTAAGTTCGACCACCGACGCCAGTTTTCCCTGGGTTAAAACCATTTGCCACTTCTTAAGCACTGCAACCTCTGCTACTAGCGCCTTATCTTTTGTTGCCTCTGCCTTTCGTTCAATGCTGTTTAAACGTTTTTCAACAGACGCGAGATCCGCCATGATTAGTTCTAGTTCAATCACCTCCACATCTCGTATCGCATCGACTGATCCATCAACGTGCGTTACCTCACCTTCTGTAAAGTTACGAACCACGTGCGCGATCATGTCGACCTCGCGGATGGTTGCTAAAAATTTATTTCCGAGTCCCTCACCTTTGTGAGCGCCCTTCACAAGCCCGGCGATGTCAACGAACTCGATCGCGGTTGGAATTACTTTAAGTGAGCCCGAAATTGATGATAAGTTATCAATCCGCGCGTCTGGCACCTTCACAGTCCCCACGTTTGGTTCGATTGTACAAAACGGAAAGTTGGCGCAGTCCACTTGTTTTTTAGTGAGCGCGGTAAACAATGTTGATTTTCCTACGTTTGGTAGACCGACAATTCCAACTTGGAGCATAATATATACATCTTCGCCTAAAAAGGCTGATTAAGTCTTGATAATAGGTAAAAAAACATATTCGGTCAAGATATTGACACTTATGCTAAAATTAGTTAGGTTTATGAGTCCCTCAAGTTGGGATTAACAATAAATCTGGAGGCTCCTGTGAAGCAGTTTTTGACTTTGGTAATCGGTTTCTTGCTGGCGTTTACCGCAAAAGCTGGAGACGCCCCGCGTAGCCATGTCCTCATTGTGGGAATTGAAGAATACCCTTTTGCGCCCGAGCTCCCCCATTTGCAAAACGCGCAAACGGAGTGCCAAGAGCTCGCAACTACACTAGGCACTTCTGAGGCGATGCTCGGCAACGTGGTAAGTTTGTGTGGCGCCGAAGCGACCGGGCCGAACATCATCAAGGCCTTCACCGAAAGTCTGACACAAGTTCAAACTGGTGAGAATCTTGTTCTGGTCCTCCGTGCCCACGGCGCTGTGGACTCGGGTGCGCCGGGTCTTATGGCTTCGGATATGTTCGACCCTGAGCTGCTCGCTCCAACCTCCTCACTCATCGATATCAGCATTCTGCGTGATTTTATTGCAAACAGAGTGCCGGCAGAAACGAAGCTGTTCGTCTACCTCGACGGTTCGGTGAAAAGTCAGAACCCACTGGTCTATCGAGACTTCCCCTTGCGGGAAATTGGCTGTTCGGACTTTAGCGAGTACCCGAACTTGAGCTGCTTCGAAAGCGATCCGGGTCCAGACAAGCCCACCATGGCAAAGTCGATGAGCGAGTGCTTAGGGCTTGTATCGCAGGACGGCCCAGTGGCTTTTGGCCAATTCAACATCTGTGTAAATAGGGAGCTGGCATTCTTATACGGAACGAGCATTCCAGACGCCTCGGTAGAACTCGCACACAAGAACAAAAAGCCATCGTCGAGGAAGCTCCGATTTGCCGGGTCCACACTCCTTGCCACAAGCGGGGCGCTCGCAGTGTCAGGTGCCATCACCTATGGTCTTGCAAGCAGGATGAAGCACAATGTGCTTTCAACCGCTCCTGAAACCATCTACCCGAACGAGCCTGCCTACAACGACGCTCGCTCGCGGTATAGCCACCTACGAAGCACCACCTATGGGCTATTTACTGCCAGCGTGGTTCTCGCAGGCTCTGGCACTGCCCTCAGCGTAACGCCACACGGAGCCTCGATCGACTTCAAGTGGTAAACTAGCAAGCAAGCAGACACTCTGTTTTGCAACCTTAGACCCAGCTGGGGTCTTTTTTTTATACACACCCTTTTCGGGCGAATAAGGCCAAATGATCAAAAATTAATTTGCTAGTGTTAGCTACATTGTAAATTTTATACACACCCTTTTCGGTAGAATAAGACATTATCCAAAACTACACCCTCTCTAACAACCTGGACCTATATTTACGGTGTACTGCAACATTTAGATTCTTCGCCATGACTCACAGCAGGCTCTGAATGACGGCTTAGTGTATGTCATGCAACTTGGTCAAAGTTGTCATAAAAAACACTATCAGACGACGTTATTTAATTAGTATTTAATAAATCTCCATAGGTAAATTTTCAGAAATATAAAATGAGGTGAAATCACCTCATTTTATACGAACTTTTTTATGGTGTGACTGGTAGCTCAGAGACTGTACTATCTCCAGTTGTTACAATACTGTCCGAAGCAGTATTTGAAGTTTCTTCAAGTGGCTCTGGTAACTTTGGGTTTACATCTCCAGTCTTTAATCGATCTAGTCGTTGCTGAACCGCGGAGTTATCTGGATTCAATTCTAGAACTTTTTCAACCTGTTCGATTGCACCAGTGTAATTACCCTGCTGTTCGTAAACTGCAGAAAGGAACCAGCGAGCGTTTGAATAGTTTGGCGCGATTTCGATTGACCTTTCTAGCTCGGTTTGTGCAAGTTCAGTTTTTCCTTGTTTTAAATACAATAGACCAAGCTGAAGTGAGATTCCGATGTCAGACGGATTGCCAGCTCGCAACGCTTCCATTTTTGTAACTGCTTCCGCTAAATTACCTTGTCGCTCGTAAGCCAACGCTAAGTTGTAAACAGCGGGTGCATAATTTGGCTTAAGCTCTACTGCTTTTAGCAAACTCTCGACCGCCAAACGAATCGCCTCAGTCTGATTTTCAGAAGCTGTCTTTGCAATTTCCTCATCATCACCTTCCGCCAAAATACCTAACTGATCTGCTCTTACTAAGTATGCTCGCCCAAGAACTGTTCGATATTTTGGATTAGTCGGAGATAGTTCAACTGCCTGTAAATATGCCCCGACTGCGTACTGATCAGCACCCTCCACAACCGGTGAAACTTCGCGGTAAATATCGCCAAGCATTGCCCAGTTGGTCACATTTTGTGGTGAAAGGTCTTTAGCTCGTTCAGCTGCCGATTTACTTGCACCAATAAAGCTCTGTAATTGTTCTGGTGTAGTGTCTGGGTTTTTGATGAGTTCACCTGCTTTAAGTAACAGAGCGTTTGCTAAATTACGATAGTTTGCGTCTGACAGTTTATTTAGCCGAGCCGCTCGATCCAGATCAATAATTACGTCATCCAAAGTCGCCCCTGCTTTGTCTTTTTCAACTGCGTGAGCAAAAGCAATTTCAGAGATATATCTTGACGAGCTTACAAAAATTACTGTAAGTAAACCTACGTTCACCAAAACAAACAGGAATGCCGTTAACAAACCAAATCTTGGTGAGGTTTTGAAATCCGAAGCGTATACCTGCGATTTACTCTGACTTACCAGCACTGCCGACAATAACCAAAATACAAACAGTAAGGTAAAGTTTGCAGAATAAGCGAAAAGTCCAAAAGCTAACACTAACCACGCAGAAAAGGCAACAAAAGTTGTTTTCCACTCCGCGTGTGCTCGTTCGGTTATCAGCATCTTGAGCCCCAGAACAAGAAGCCACATAATGAATGAGAACATGAGTAGCGTTCCCACAACACCGATTGTTGAAAGGAGTGTTAGCAAGTAGCTTCCCCCACGATCAAAACGGACGTCCCAGAGTTGGGTATTATTCACGTCCTGTACAACATACTTAGCGTAGTTGAAAGAAAATGTTCCAGGTCCTGAGCCAAAGAGTACAGAGTGCTCAGCCAAAGTCGCTTTCGCGATATTTAGTGTAGCTCCATAAGACGGCGAAACTTCTGGTGAAAATCGACCTCCGAGTGGACTTGGTAAGAATAAGAAAAGCAGTGAGACCACAAATAAAAGCATTGGCAACACGAATTTCGAAGTGTTTGGAAATTCATCTGCTCTTAGAATTGCAAAACCAAAAATTATGCCCATTCCAAGAATTGCAGAGAGCCACAACATCCAGTAGTCAATTGACAGTAAAATTAAAATATCCGCGACAACTGTAATAAATATCAAAACCTTTGAGACTATCCCCATAATGCCCGCAGGTAAAATCTGTTGGTCGACTTTATTACCATCAACTAACCAAAGTCCGGAAGCCAGTACAGCCACTGAGGTCATAAAAAAGCCTAACGAATTTGGTGTGCCGATAAAGTTAGTTGGCAAAATCTGCAGGCCGAAAATTGCAAAACTAACATTAAGGCCAATCAAGGAAGACGCTAGCAGAAATAAAAACCACACAGTTTGCTGAGTTTTTGTTTCACTGAGTAAGTGGCTAGCCACAATAAACAAGAGCGAAAAGGCTAAGAATGAGAGAAAGCTGGTGTACTCTTGTAATCCTTGACCAACCCAGCTTGTTAGAACTGAAGGTGAAGTAAAGGAGGAAATTGCTACCGAAATCACAAGCAACACTGGAACTATAAACAACCATGTTTTCTTAAAAGCAAATTGGCGCCTAGCAACCATTGTTCCTAACCAAGCGATTGTCCCGACTGAAATCACAATGAGTAAAATTGTTTGTTTATTAACCTCAAGCGCATCTACCGTCCAAGGAAAATAGGCGAGCGGAATAAACAGCACCGCAACGTAAAGGGCTAGCCGAGCAATGCTGGCGTAGACCTTAATTAAAGTCCCTGATTTCAAAATATCTTTCATAGTATGTAGAAAATAAAAACGCTCATTTGAACGTTTTTATTTTACCATAAATCTGAATATTTTTTATATAGCCGGTGTGCTAGTTGCGGTTGGAGATGTAATCACCGGTACTGTTGAGGTCGCTGTTTGTGTATCTGGCGTCGGTTGGCTATTCACCACCGGTGCAATTACTGGTGTCGAGGTTGCAGTGTCCGTTTCAAGAGTCGGCGACACGGTAGCTGGTGTAGACGTGATTACCGGCGTAGTTGTAGCTGATGGCGAAGCGATAACCGCTGGTGTGCTCGTTGCCGTTTGCGGAGCAATGTTGTCAGGGACAATTACCGTTGGTGCGTAATCTTTATGGTAAGCAATCACCAACCAATCAATCACGGCATTTGAATTTCCGTTTGATTCCTGAATCGTGAATCCATCGATTGTTCTATTGAGCGCGTAAAGTGAATTTGTAGCCTCCGAAGCCGTTAGGAACACCCGATATGTATTTTGGTTTGAAATTACATCATTAAATTCTGGATCGATATCCTCAAACTTGATAACTGCCGTTCCATTATGGAGCGTTGCAGTTCCCGAAAGCTGAATAGTTGTTTCTCGAGAAAGTGAAGCGTAGGTTTCAACATCGGTGTTTTGGTAAGACTTTACAAGGTGTGTAATTCGACCCTCAGTAATAAGATCACCGTTGTCTTTAATAATCCACCTGTTACCGAGTCCTGCAATTGAGGAAACATTGATGATATTTCCGGCGTTTAGGTTAAGTGTTCCAGAAACATCGAGGTTTGACGTAGTGGTTAAGCCTGAAGCGATATTATTCGTTGCTGGCGCATCCACCACTGGTCCACCATCGTAGTATGAGGCTCGAACAAAAGTGATAATTGAACCCATAGTGCCATTAAATGGCTCCATCGCGTAACCAAGAATTGGTCCGGCCTCAGTCGCTTTCATTGCGTAGCCCGGAGTCGAAGAAGTTGTAAGTGGATCACCTGGCGCAATGGTTCCATTTTCGTTTGAAACAAAGGTTGGAACCCGCCCTGCTAAAGCTACCGGTACGTGACCATCTAAATTTTCACCAGCTAAGAACCCCGGTCTAGTAGAAATTATACCCACCAATTTTCGATCGTAAGCTACGCCAGTTGATCGTTGAACAGTTTGGTTGTCGTTTGCAAAAACCACCACCTCTCCCGGAACTACCCTGTCATTTGATGGGAACATTTCGGCAAAGTCGTAAGAACCTGTTGCCCAACCAGAGGCATTGGTGCGCATAAAGTCGCCACCCGGCCCAGCTGAGCCGTCATAGAATATGTACTTGCTGGTCTGAAGAGTTCCGCGGTCTGACGGATACAACTTGCCTGAAAGTGCAATATCGCCACTTTGTGAAATATAGGCAACTTCCGCTCCTACATCATTTTTCACAGAAAGTTTGTAGTTTGCGCTATCAGTTACGTCGTTTGAAATCACCATATCAACCGCCTGGGCAGTGGTGCCGTCCCAGCCAGAGCCCTGGAAAAAGAGACCATTTGAATTTTGGCCTGTGGTTGTGGCGGTGGCTTGGCTAATCGCAGTTAGAGCGAAATTATTATTTAAGGTTCCCATTGTTCCGTTGTTTGCAATCGCTCCGCCTGAGTGCCAACCGGAAAGGATGTAGACTTCAATTACACCCTCACCTGGTCCGTTCCAAGCCTGAAGAGCCCTACCTACAACCGCGCCTGGCATTGTTGATTTCATACCTGCTCCAGCAGTTGATGATGTAGTAATTAAATCACCGACTGCAATAGCACCGTTTTCTGTATTAACTCGTGTTGGAACTCGACCAGCTAGCGCCACAGGATAAGAACCTGGTGGTAAAACATAGTTTCCCCAATTTGGTAAAGCGGTCGACGGATCAATTCCAACGGCCGTTAAGTCAGCTTCCGTTGGACCGTTCATTAGGTTTCCTGGGTTTGTTGCCACCACTGAAATCGATACTTGTTCATAAGGAGAAGTAGATTGCTTGATTTTGAGTGGGTTAGCACTATCAATCACGATGATATCTCCGGCCTGTAATACTTCCGTTGACTCATAAACCTCAGCTAAGTCTCCACCCGTTGTTACAGCCGATCGATAGTAAATCGTACCGTCTGTTGAAGATGTACAACTGGCGTCGTTATCAATACAAATTGAGCCGGCTGGAATATGAATATCTCCGTCTGTTTCAATATAAATAGTTTCAGTTGTATTCGCCACCGCACTAAAGGCTTTTTGGGTAGTTAGCAAGGTTGCAGCTTTAACTCTGTATGCTGCTCCAGTAGAAAGTAGTGAGGCATCAACCTTTATATTAAATCCATAACCAGAAGTTAAGCCAAGAGCCGAAATTTCTACTATACCTGCACCTGAAACATTGTTTGTGTTTACAATATCAATACCCGAACCAACACCATTGTTTGTAAGTGAGATCAGATCACCAGTACTATATGTAACGTTCTGGGTAGCTTGAATCATTGGCGCAGTATGCATCATTAGTCCACCCAAAGTACTTGCACTATCTGATAGCGTCATCAATGCGCCTGAAATATTCAAACTGCCGGCGCCATTATTTGCCAGTGTCCGCGAAACATCAACTGCATTTCCAGTTGCTAATAGACCAGATGCAGTATTAATAGTTGGATTGTATCCAATTTTTAAAGCATCGGAATATATGTGATTTGTTGCATCTGTAGCATCCATTGCAATTTCAAGACCGGCACTTGAAGAATTCAAAGAACCGTTATTAATTCGTAATAGTGATTGATCAAAAGCTACATTTGAAGAAATAATATTCGAAAGTGGGTAACTAGCCGTTGCACCAAGAGACGAATCTACCAGCAGTCCCACTCCAGTATTACTTGAGTTATAAACTGTTAAGGCTCCGAGGTTTGTAGTGTTGCCCGATTCAAGTCCAAGCGCAGGTGAACTGGCTCCTGCACTCGATACATACATAGTTGCTTGGTTTGCGTAAGTTGATCCAGTAGCAAAGTGTACTAATGGTGCGTTAGGTCCCGAAATATTACTATATGCAGTAATTCCTGAGCCAAGGTTTCCGCTGTTTGAAACATGCAGTGCTCCGCCAACCGATTCTGATAATACAATTCCGGTATTTCCATTTTGATCAATCATGATTCCTGATTTCACACCATCATTTGTTACTTGCACTACGTTTTGGTCGAAAGCCGCATTGTCTGCAAACAGATAGCTAAGTGGTGCTGTAGCGCTACCTGCGTGATCGCTGTAAACCGATAGACCAATATTATTGTTCAAAGTATTTACTACATGCAATACTCCTCCATCCGTCGAAGTTGGTGTTGTGGCCGTTAGACTCGCACCTTGAACTATACCTAACGCTGAATCGGTTCTAAAATTAGTTAGAGAAAGAAGTTCATTTGTACCAGCTGATGAAAGTAGCCACAAATTACTAGTACCTGCATTAATCGTAGTCGATGCATCCAAAGTCATCGAATCTGCAAAATTCGCAAAATCTAAACAGTCGGTACAGGTTAAAGTTGACGCGTCGAGGTTAACCGTAAAGCCAGCCCCCGTTGCCCCAGTGGTTAAAGTTCCGACTGACGCGAGTGAGGTTGCTGAAGTTAAATTCGGTAGTGAAGTGATCGCGTTTTGAATAGTTGTTGTAGTTGTTGCGTTTAAAGCATCGATGTTGTTGAGCGAAGCTATGTCTCCGCCCGAGAAGATCGAGGTTGCGCCAAGCGTAATGTCTCCACCTGAAACTATAACGTCACCCGTAGTTGTTAAGTTTCCGGTTGTGCCAGTGTCGGCTAGAGTCATGAGGGTGTTTGTGCCGTCCCGAAAAACCATCGAGCCTGTATTTCCAACGTCAATATTAAAAGTTGTAGCAGTCGAACTTAAAGTTCCGCCATTTACCGCCACATTACCTGAGAAGGTACCACCAACTCCGCTAATATCTCCGGTAACTCCGAGGTTACCCGTGGTTCCAGCGTCAGTTAAATTCATTAGTGTATTAGCACCTAGATCCTTCCAGATATAGCTGGAACTTGAAAATTGCATTCCGCTTGTAGAGGTAATATTGCCGCCGTTTATTGCTAAATCTCCTGAGGTTGGTGAGTTTAGCTGAATTGCATTACCAGTACCAGCATAGTCAATTTTTAAAACCGCACCTGTGGAATTAGCGTAGTTTTGTGTAAGTGTTAGGATACTTCCGGAGTCGTTAACAAGACCAATTGTTTCCGTAGCATTATTAGAAAGTGCCATCACCGCTCCTGTAACTACTGTATTTGCACTCGCAATATTTGACACGCTTGAGCGTGAAATGTTTACAGTGTTACCAGAAATAGTCATCAGTCCACCCGTTTCATTGGTCAGTGTTTGATTCAAGTCATTGAGTGAACCTGACACTGTAGCAGGAGTTGTGTAAGTAGCTGTGTTGTCAATTACAAATAATTTTCCTGACGTTCGAACTGCCGAGGAAGATTGTAATTTTAAAACTCCACCGGCTATAATTCCATTTGCAGTATAAACCGCTGCCGAGTAGTTTTGTAAAAAATTCGCATTATAATAACGGCCAACTCCAGTGGTGTTTAAATAATAGTCTGTCCACGAATAGTTACCTTGTACAATAGATTGTGCTGCATCTAAAGTCATCGAGTCAGCAAGGTTTGCAAAATCTAAACAATCGGTACAGGTCAAAGTTGACGCGTCGAGGTTAACCGTAAAGCCAGCCCCGGTTGCACCCGTCGTTAGCGTTCCCACAGAAGCGAGCGAAGTTGCCGAGGTTAGGTTTGGTAACGAGGTAATGGCGTTTTGAACGGTGTTAACCGTTGTCGCGTCTAGCGCGTCAATGTTGTTAAGCGAAGCTGTGTCTCCGCCCGAGAAAATCGAAGTAGTACCGAGGGTGATATCGCCACCCGCCACCGTAAGGTCACCATTGGTTGCGATGTTCGAGTTCGAAGCGACCGTAAAGCCAGCTGAGTTTGCCGAAATTGCGTATCCTGAACCAGCATTGTCGATCTGAAGCACAGCGCCTGTTGCGCTTGCGTAGTTCTGACTAACCTTAAGAACATTACTTGTGTCTGTTAAAATTCCAAGAAGTTGCGAAGCAGAGTTCGAAATCGAGGCCACTGCCCCAGTTACGCTGGTGGTTGCTGCTGCGTTTTGTGTAGTTGTTGTTCGTGCAATTAGTGCTGTTTCGCCAGTAACATCAACCGCCCCGGTTGAGTTATTATAGATAAGCTGACCTGCGTCTAAAATATTTCCAGATACCGTTGCCCCGGCACTATACGGTGAGCTCAAATATACTTTCATTAAATCCCCTGAAGTCCGCGCACTTGATAGTGATGACAATTGCATCCCTGTCCCAGTTGTTAAACCATTAACATTTGTGGTTTGGGCGGTTCCAGTTGTAGTCAAGTTCGCGTTATAAGTGAAGCCGTTACCAATTGTACCAGTATACGTATTCGTCCAAGTATTTGTGCCCTGAGCAATCGCCAAAGAAGCATCCAGCGTCATTGAATCCGCTAGGCTTGTAAAATCTAAACAGTCAGTACAGGTCAAAGTTGACGCGTCGAGGTCTACCGTAAAACCAGCCCCGGTTGCACCCGTCGTTAGCGTTCCCACAGAAGCGAGCGAAGTTGCCGAGGTTAGGTTTGGGAGTGAGGTAATGGCGTTTTGAACCGTAGTAACCGTTGTCGCGTCTAGCGCGTCAACGTTGTTAAGCGAAGCTGTGTCTCCGCCCGAGAAAATCGAAGTAGTACCGAGGGTGATATCGCCACCTGAAACGATCACATCACCGCTTGTCGTAAGGTCTCCCGTTGTCCCAGCGTCGGTGAGCGTCATGAGGGTGTTTGTGCCGTCCCGGAAAACCATCGAGCCCGTATTTCCAACGTCAATATTAAAAGCAGTAGCGGTTGAGCTGATCGTCCCACCATTAACCGCTAAATTACCCGACAACGTAGCATCCACAGCCCCTACATTTCCAGAAAAACTTCCGCCCACCGCACCAAGGTCACCGGTAATCGTAAGATTTCCGGTGGTTCCAGCATCAGTCAGCGTCATAAGTGTATTGGTTCCATCCCTAAACAGCAGCGAGCCGGTATTACCAATATCGAAATTAAAGGCTGTTGAAGTTGACGTTAGATTTCCTCCGTTGAGCGCTAAATTACCGTCGGTTGTAATATTCCCGCCAGTGAAGTCGAAAGAGTCAGCGGTGCCATAAGTCAAAGTTCCAGTGGCAGCATTCGAAGCCTTAAAAACAATATTTCCGTTTGAATTTGCTCCCTCGCCAATATAAATCGTGTTATTAGCTTCATCAATTCCAAATGATGCAGAAGCAAAGCCAGTTCCGCCAACTGCTAGACCATCAGTAGTTGAAGTTAGGTAAGTTACAGCTCCGCCATC
>Ga0210005_1000459_pt1 | contig 33171 bp, 45 predicted proteins | sample CryGey02umfilter_3_FD_183961 | JGI IMG/M metagenome (GOLD analysis project Ga0210005, IMG submission 183961) | Groundwater microbial communities from aquifer in Utah, USA - Crystal Geyser 4/9/14 0.2 um filter (SPAdes) (version 3) | ecosystem: Environmental > Aquatic > Deep subsurface >... | reverse complement strand
CTTTTCATTTGATATCGAGATAAATCGAAGATTTATTGAAGATTGAGATGAAGCGGAGATTCATCGAATTAATTCTATGATGGCCATTTTTGCCCCATCTGATTTTCTTGGACCCAGCTTAATTATTCTTGTGTATCCTCCTTTTCTTTCTTTATATCTTGGAGCAATTTCCTCAACTAATTTTTTGACTATTTTTAGCGAAAACTCTCTGGCTAATAATCTTTTTGAGTGCAGACCCCCTAATTTAGCACGGCTAATTAATTTGGCAATAAAACCAGAAAGCTCTTTTGCTTTAGCTTCGGTAGTTTTAATTTTCTCAATTAAAATAAGAGCACTGGTCAGTGCTTTTAATAATGCTTTGCGGGGAGCACTTTTTCTACTTAGTTTTCTTTGTTTTTTTCGCTTTCGCATGCTTCTTTGGTAATTTCTTTACCTTTTTTGCCGGATGACCCACCTTTGGTGGGTACGGGACTTCAATTGGTAAAACTTTCACTTCCGGTTTAAAAGTCTCGGCAAATAATGAGAAATGCTTCACTAAAATCTCTGAAGCAAGTAATAAAGCCTCTTCGGGTGAAATTGTGCCATCGGTTTCAATCTCTAAAAATAATCTATCGAAATCGGTTCTTTCCCCCACTCTCATATTTTCAATTTTATAACTCACTCTTTTTGCCGGAGTGAAGATAGCATCGACGGGGATTCCCCCTATTTCTAATTTTTCTTTTTTCCTTGCTTCCCTCGGCGAATAACCTACTCCTTTTTCAATCTGAATCTCCATATCTAATTCGCTGGATTTTTGAGTCAGGGTAGCAATATGAGCATCTCTATTCATTAGCTCCACCTGGCTAGGAAATTCAAAATCAGAGCCTTTGACCTCTCGCTCGCCTTTAACAGTTAATCGAGCTTTCTGGGGCTCTTCACTATAAACCCTGAATCTTAATTGTTTTAGATTTTGCATAATTAAAATTACATCTTCTAAAATTCCAGGAATTGTTGAAAACTCATGAGGAATCCCTTTAATCTTCATTTGAGTAATTGCTGCTCCTGGCAAAGAAGAAAGTAAAACCCGTCTTAAGCTATTACCAACAGTTACTCCATAACCCGGATAAAGGGCTTCTATTTCAAATTTTGCGTAGTTATCTTTTTTTTCAATAATTTTTGGTTTAGGAGGTAAAGGAATCATAAATTTATCTTGAGTAAAACTCAAATATTGCTGAGATTTCTACTGGTGGAGCGGCTTCTTCTAGGCTTGGCTCTCCGATTACTTTTCCTTCTAATTTTTCAACATTTAGCTCGAGCCAGGCAGGGGGTTTATATTTTTTTAACAAATTTTTAAGATTTTGAAAAATGTTTTTTTTAACTTTTTGAGGTTTCAGAGTTATTATATCTCCTTTTTTTACCGGATAAGAGGGGGCGTCAATCGATTTCCCGTTGACTAAAAAATGGCCATGAGAAACTAGTTGTTTGGCCTGGGGCCGAGATTTAGCAAAACCTAATCTAAAAACTACATTATCTAACCTGCTTTCCAATGTTTTAATAAGCAGGAGGGTCTCATCTTCCACTTTGCCTCGCTTTTTAAGAACCCCTTTTACATATTTCCGAAATTGTCTTTCTTTCAAATTATACCAATTCTTTAATTTTTGTTTTTCATTTAACTCTTTCCCATATTCAGAAAAACCCCTAACCCTTCTTTTTCTTCTTCTAAGGCCAGGCGGATAAGCTTTCTTCACCATCGGGCATTTTGGCGATAGACATTTCTCGCCCCTTAAAAAAAGCTTCACACCTAATCTTCGACAAATTTTACATTTTACATTTTCCATCGAAATAAATTGAAAATTTATTGAAGATCGAAATGAATCTTTGATTCATTGAGTATTTTATACTCTTCTAATCTTGGGCGGTCGACAACCATTATGAGGGACGGGAGTGATATCAGTTATTGAACCAATCTCTATACCGCGAGTAGCCAGGGACCTAATTGCCGATTCTCGACCCGAGCCAATCCCTTTAATAAAAATAGAGATTTTTTCAAGTCCTAATTTTCTAATAGCCTGGCCCATTGCTTCAGCCACTTTGGACGCAGCAAAAGGAGTGGCTTTTTTTGTCCCTTTAAAGCCGATGGAGCCGGCACTGACCCAGTGAAGAACATTTCCTTTAGAATCGGTTAAAGTGATAATGGTGTTGTTATAAGAAGAAGAAACATAAACTCGACCCTCTTTAACTTTTTGAGGGACTTCTAATTTTATTTCTTTCTTAACTTCGGCTTCCACTTTCTCTCTTTCTCGAAGCAACTCCTCTTCAGTTTTCGTGACAATACGTTTCTTTCCCATAGGATTATGTTGGTGCTGGCGGTAGCTTTCTGCCACTTCCCACTGTCTTTCTAATGTTGCCCCGAACCGTTCTGGTATTGGTCCTTGTTCTCTGTCCCCTCACTGGTAATCCTTTAATATGGCGAATTCCTCGAAAAGCGCCTATATCTCTTAATCTTTTTATTGCCATCATTACCTCTCTTCTTAGTTCCCCTTCGATTTTATAATTTTTTTCAATAATTTCTTTTAAACGATTTATCTCATCTCCAGTTAGGTCTTTTGCTCTAAGAGTAGGATTTATTTTCGCCTCATTTAAAATTTTTCGAGCCAATGGTAAACCTATCCCATAGATATACGTGAGGGCTATAAGTATTTGTTTATTTTCTGGAATGTTTACTCCTGCTATGCGTGGCATAATTAGCCTTGGCGCTGTTTGTGCTTTGGATTTTTGCAAATGACGTAAACTCGACCTTTACGTCTTACAATTTTACAATGCTTACAAATTTTTTTAACCGATGATCTGACTTTCATGTTATCTTCCTCTATAAACTATCCTTCCTCTCTTTTCGTCGTAGGGGGTTATTTCCACTGTCACTCGATCTCCTGGCAAGATTTTAATTCGATAGAGTCGCAATTTCCCAGCAAGATGACAGAGGACTTCCTGGCCTTCGTCTAACTTTACTCGAAAATGAGCACTCGGCAGGGCTTCCAAAACCTTGCCTGTTTTTCGAAAAACCTTCTTTTGAGGATTTGGCATTAAATAAATTTAGTTTAACAAAATTTTTTTACCTAGTCAAGGTTTAATTTAATTTTAATTTTCTCCACATCCTTCGGGACATTTTTAATCCACATTGGCCAAAATTTCACCTCGACTTTTGCAATCTGGGGCTGACTTTCTAAAAAAAGTTTGGTCTCGGCTAATGATTTCCCTGCCAATCCTTTCTTTAAATTCGGCTCTCCAACATCTGAATAAATTTTAGCTTCTGTCTTGAGGGAAATGGTAATCTTGCCTGCTTTTAAATTGATTACCTCTGCCAGATAATCTAATTTCAAACTCTTTTCAGAAATTTTCTTGGTTTCCTCAATTTGAGAAAGAATAGAGTCTCTGGCAAAATTTTCAAGGTCTTCTCTTTTGAATACTAAGGCAATCGAATGGGCTTTCACCTGAAACTTGAATTTTTCCAATTCATCTTTTGGTCTAGCTAAAGAAAATGTCTCAAGAATTTCTGAATCTATGGCTCCTTCTAATAAAATAAACTCCGAGGAGATTTTTTCTTTTAAAGAAGCCTCACTTTCTTTTAGAGCCCTTTCTAAGAGCGCCTTTTTAGCTCCGTCTAAATCTTCTTGGCTAACCTGAGGAACTTCTTCCCTTAAGCCACCTTGCATGTCTTGGAAGGATTTCCCATAAATTTTGGTATACCTATCGGTCCCGGCAAATCCCGGGATAGAAAAAGTTGAGGGACCAATATTATATTCTGGACCGGCTTGGTCAGCCATCACTTTGGTATCGAGATAACTGGAGACAAACTTCCCTCCTTCATATTTTCCTCCGGGAAGAGTTACTTTTTCTATTGACCTGAATAATTTTCCATCTGCTGAAACAAATCGAGTGTTGGCCACCAAAGTTTGGGCCAGGGTGGAATAGTTATTATAAACTCGGATTATCCCTTCAGCTTTCTTTTCTTTTAACGCCCTACCTGAGGATGAAAATTCTTCAGTAATTAGCTTTTCTGTCTTGATTAATTCACCAGGAATAACTTTATTTAAAACATCGACGTTCTCGATTGCTTTATCGCAAGTTACTTTTGTTTCGGAAGTGAAAAGTTCTGTTACTGGCCAAATTTCTATCTCCGCTCTTGAGAGAGTAAAGTGGCAAAGAAGAAAAGCTGAGATTAAGGTAAGCAGAGTGCAGATTATCCACCACTTTTTCTTTGCAAAAAGCGGCGATGGTATAGTTTTTTCAAGAGGTGGTTTGGGTCTCTCTTCTTGAAAAGTGGTAGGGGGACCCGCTTTTGGTGGGTGCCCCGGTGGCAAAATATCAAAGACTTTCTTATTCATGATAGTGTTTATTTTACCCAGTAGAGCAACTTCGACTCGCTTCGCGATATTAGTTTTCTGAAAGAAAACTTGTCGAAGTTGTCATACTGGGTTTATTATAGCAAATTATTCGAGAATTGCTCTAATTCTCCTCATTCCTGAACCAGAACTTTCTTCTTTAAGAATTTTAAAATGACCGAGCTCTGAAGTCCTTTTGACGTGGGGACCGGCACAGATTTCTTTTGAGAAAGCCCCTATCGAATAAACAGTTACCATTTCAGGATATTTTTCCCTAAAAAAAGCCAAAGCTCCTACCTTAATTGCCTCCTCATACTTCATTTCCTCTTTTTTCACTTCTAGATCTTCTTTTATTTTCTGATTAACTAAATCCTCAACTTTTTTTAAATCTTTGACTGTCATTTTTTGAGGATGAGAAAAATCAAAACGCAATCTTTGAGGAGTAATATCTGAGCCCATTTGTTTAACGTGATTTCCTAAAACTTTTCTTAAGGCGGCCTGTAAAAGATGGGTGGCAGTATGAAGTCGAGTCCCTTCATATGTTGCCTCTTTGCCTATGCCACCAAATTTTTTCTCTGCCCCAGCCCGGGAAATTTCTTGATGCTTCTTAAATTCTTCTTCAAATTTTTTTTCATCAATCCCCAAACCTTCTTCGATAGCAATCTCTTTTGTAATTTCTAATGGAAAACCATAACTCTGAAATAAATCAAAAGCGATTTCCCCCGGAATCATTTTCAAATTTTTCAATTTGCAATTTTCAATTTGCAATTTTAAAATTTTTAAGCCTTTCTCTAAAGTTTTCTCAAATTTTTCTTCTTCGTTTTGAATAGCAGTTAAAATATCTGTTTCCTTAGTTTTTACTTCAGGATATATATTTTTGTAGATTTCAATAACTTTTTGAGCCAAGGGAATCAAAAAATTTTTTGGCAGATTTAACAGTTTTTCATATCGAATCGCTCTTCTCAAAATTCTTCTCAAAATATAGCCCCTCTCAACATTTGAAGGAAAAATGCCCTCAGAAATTAAAAAAACCGCACTTTTAATATGATCGGCAATAATTCTCTCTGCTCTTAAATTTGCACGGGTCAGACCGGTGTAATTTTTCCGAATTTCTCTAATGATTGGCGAAAACAAATCGGTTTCGTAAACTGAATTTTTTCCCTGGTAAACCATAGCTAACCTTTCCAATCCCATTCCGGTATCAACTCCTTTTTGTTTTAAGCCCCTCAACTCCTTTTTTTTATTTTGATAATATTCATTAAAAACTAAATTCCAAAGCTCTACCCCATTAAAATGAATTTCGGTTGTCGGACCGCAAGGACCTTCCTCACCAGTCGGCCCCCAAAAATTATCTTCTCTGCCCATACCAATTATTTTATTTTCTGGAATTCCTAATTTTAACCAGATTTTTTTTGATTCGAGGTCCTCAGGAATTTCCTTATCACCTCTAAAATAAGTGAACTTCAATTTATCAATTTGCAATTTGCAATTTGCAATCAAAAATTCAAGCGCAAGCTTGATAGCTTCTTCTTTAAAATAACCACCGAAGCTGAAATTGCCCAGCATTTCCAGAAATGTTAAATGCTTTTCATCCCCTACTTCCTCGATATCCGAAGTTCTAAAACATTTCTGCGAAGTCGCAACTCTTTTCCCATAAGGCGATTCCTTTCCCAAAAAATATTCTTTAAACTGTTGCATTCCAGCCGTGGTAAAAAGAACCGAGGGATCAGTTGGAATCAATGAAGAAGAAGGCACTACTTTGTGCCCTCTCTTTTCAAAAAAATCTAAAAACTTTTCTCTCAATTCTCTCGAAGTCATTAGAAACCGAAATTAATTAAGAATTAATGAAGGGGTGAAATGAATCGAAGATTCATTGAACATTAGTAATTAGCCTTCGGCTGGGCCCCTATTAGAAATTTTTAGGAGTATCTGTCAGCTACGGTTGAAGCGACATAGGCTTCGGGTTTTATTTTTGGTTCAAAGCCATTTCCTCTAATTAAGCCGGTTACTTCTTTTATCATATCCCGGGTAGCACCGTTTTCACCGATATCAGCATGAATATAGCGAAATTGATAGTTAGGGTTGGGGCCTAAATTTTGGATTTTTTTCTCAAAATTCTCTCTTAGAAGTAGAGCTAATTCACAAGATAGTAAAACTTCCTCCAAAATACGCATTTTCCAATTATAAAATTTTCGGTTTTTATAGGCAATTTTTTTAAGGAAAAATCTCCCGCCTTCTCCTACTCTTAAAATAACTACTGCTACTGGGAAATCGGGTGTTTCTCCTGAAGAGGAATCGCAGCCAACAATGATATCATAAAATTTTTCTGGTTTCTCAGAAATATAATTCAAAATCTCCTCAATTACTTGAGTCATCTTCAAATTTCCCCGGCTAGGATTATAGAAATAACCTTGTAAAAAATTACTCATCGAAATAAATCGAAGATTTATTGAAGATCAAAGAAGATTTTCTTCTTTTCCACCTTCGCTAACGCTTGGTGATTGAGATGAATCGAAGATTCATCGAACATGTTAATTAATACTAACAGAATTTTCTAAAAGAATCAAGCCTTGGCAACATTTTTAACTATTTTTATGAATTCTTGAGCATTTAAAGAGGCACCGCCAACTAACAGACCTTGAAAACCGGCTTTCTTAACGTAATCTCGCGCATTTTGAGAATCGACGCTTCCGCCATAAAGAATTGGGATATTTTTATTCAATTTTTTCTTAATAGCTATTCTCATTTTTTTTGCTTTATCAACGCTACAGGGTTTCCCTGTGCCGATAGCAAATAACGGCTCGTAAGCAATAATGGCACCCCAAAAATCTTTTTTGAGGCGATGAACTTCGTTCATCTTCACGCTTCGCTGGAGCTTGCGTATTTGAGAAGTTTTATCAATGCATAAAATTGGTTTTAAACCTATTTTTAAGGCTGCTTTTATTTTTTTATTTATCATTGAGTCTTTTTCTTGCTGATATTTTCTTCTTTCTGAATGCCCAATAATTACATAATCTACCCCTAAATCTTTGAGCATCGAAGGAGAAATTTCCCCAGTAAAAGCCCCGTTTTGTTCCCAAAAACAATCTTGAGCGCCAAATTGGATATCAGATTTTAGATGCTGGATATTAGATAAGTAAATAAAAGGAGGGCAAATTACCACTTCTACATTTTTAATATTTTTTACGCCGTTTTTTACCGAATTAAAAAGGAGCTTAGCTTCTTTAAGAGTCGTAGGATTACACTTCCAATTAGCGACAATTAATTTTTTCATATTCGTAAATTCGCAGATTCGTAACAAATTCGTTATTCGTTGATTTTATTGTTTTCTCAAATATTCAGCGGCTTTTTCAGGTTCAATTGTTGATATTTCCATCCTTGCTCCCAATTCAAAACCAGCCCAAGTGGCGGTCTTTGGTAAAATTGTCCAATGCCAATGGTAAAAATCGTAATTTTTACCATCGCAAGGAGGGGTATGCAAATAAAAATTATAAGCCGGGTCATTTAAACTTTTGTAAAGTTTGCTCAAGGCAACCTTGAAGGCTTCAGATAAATACAATTTTTCTCTCTCAGTTATTTTTTCAAAATAGGCCAGGTGTTTTTTTGGTGAGATTATAATTTCAAAAGCAGCCTTTGAGGCAAAGGGGCAGATTACCAAAAAATCTCTATTTTCAAAAACAATTCTTTTTTTTCTTTTCATTTCCCAATCATTCATCTGACAATAAACACATTCTTGATAATTTTCGAAATATTTTTGAGAATTGGAAAGGGCCTTTCTCAAATCGGCATCGATTAGAGGAACAGCGGCAATTTGAGAATGGGGGTGGACTTGAGAAGCTCCGGCTCCGGCGCCATGATTATGAAAAATTGAAACATAATGGACCTGTGGTTCTTTCATTAAATTGAGGTATCTTGACTGATAGGCATCGATTACTTCTTTGACTTGGCGGGTGTCAAATTGACCCAATGATTTTTGATGATCCCTAGTCACTACTAATTCGTGGAGGCCAACTGCATTCATTATCTGATAGGGACCTTCCATTTTGGCATTTAAACTTCTATCACTTATAAAGGCAGGATATTTATTAGGAATGACAACAGTGGTCCAATTTTTTGGTATTTTTTTGGTTATTGGGATTCGATTTCCCCGGAAAAAAATTAAAAGAGGTTTTTCTTGGGTTTCGATTTGGCAAAAAGGGCATTTTCCTTCGGGTAGCTCTTCGATTTTCCGTCTTCTCTCGCTTTTGAACATTTCTGGCCTTTTCGCCCGGCCAGTAGCAATAACCACCCAATCTCCAGAAACAACATCGAGCCGTAATTCCGACGGGAACTTCTTTTTTGGTTTTTTAATCATAAACTCCTTTGATCAAATTTAATCTTATTTTAAACAAATCAAGGCCCATATTTACCATCCACTTAAATTTTACCTTACTTTCAGGGTCATTTCTCCAATAGATTGGAATTTCTTTTATTTTATAACCTAATTTCTTAGCAATCACGAAAAACTCTGGGTCGAAGGCAAAACGATTGATTTTGCATCTTGGAAAAATATCTTCAGTTGCCTTTTTAGTAAAACATTTAAAACCACATTGGCTATCAGCAATTCCCCAAGTTCCGACAATTGAATTAGTTAAAAATCCAAATCCCTCCCCTAAAAATCTTCGGAAAAGCGATTGAGGCGGGTCCAAAATTGCTCCTTTGACATCTCTCGAACCAAAAACTATATCACATCCTTTTTCAAAATAAGGCCACATTTTTTCAATCTGGTCAATGGAAGTTGAATTATCAGCATCAGTAAATAATCTAAAATCTCCTTTGGCTTCTAACATGCCAAACCTAACTGCATAACCTTTACCCTGATTTTTCTCATAACCAGTAACTTTTAAATTCTTAATGCTTCGACTTCGCTCAGCATTAACCCTGAGTCCTGTCGAAGGGTTAATTTTCGGTATCAAACTTTTTGCCACCTCGAGAGTATTATCTTTTGAGCCATCATTAACAACAAGAATTTCGTAATCATAAACCGAGCGAGGCGAAGCCGAGCGAGGTGGGAGATGAGGCGAAGCCTCAGCGACCGTTTGCTTTCTTAAATACTTATCAATCTCCTCTAAAGTTTTTGGCAACCTCCTTTCCTCATTATAAGCTGGGATGATAACTGAAAGATACATACCCCGTATATCAACCCCGTATAGCTCCTAAAGGATTATACGGGGCTACGCTTCCAGATTAATTATTATTTATTATGCCCAGTAATAGGAAGCGGAGTCCGAAAGGACGGAGCCCCGATACAGTTGCCGAAGGCAACTTGTACGGGGTTGTATTACGGGGCATATTAAATCATTTTATCACACCAAAGCACATAATAAAATTATATGCTTGGTCGAGCACATAACGCTTTATGTGCTCTGAGTTAAAACCTTTGCTCCATCTTTTGTCACGGCAATTGTGTGTTCAAAATGGCAAGATAGAGAGCCGTCTTTGGTTTCGTAACCGTAGTTGTCTTTGGTTTTTTTTAGTTTCCAATCGCCGACAGTGACCATTGGTTCCAAACAAAGAACCATCCCTTCTTTGATTTCTGGACCCGACTTTCTTTTTCCAAAATTTAAAATTTGAGGTTCTTCGTGAATTTCTTTGCCAATCCCGTGGCCACAAAGATCTCTGACGACATTAAATCCCTGGCTTTCGACATATCTTTGAATAGTATTTCCAATATCGCCAATTGTGTTTCCTGGCCGGACTTTTTTAATTCCTCTTTTTAAAGCTTTTTTTGTTACCCGGATTAACCTCGGGGTTTCAAAAGAAATTTTCCCTACGGGTAAGGTAATCGCCATATCAGTATGATATCCTTTATAAAAAATTCCCAGGTCCAGAGAAATTATATCCCCTTCTTTTAAAATACGATTTGAAGGCACAGCATGAACAATTTCTTCGTTAATTGAAGTGCAGAGACAAGCCGGAAAACCTTCGTATCCTTTAAAAGAACATTTTCCTCCAGATTTTAAAATCAGGCTCTCGGCGAGCCTGTCTAATTCTTTAGTAGTAATTCCTGGCTTCACATTTTTCTCCAAGGTTTTCATAATTTTTGCCAGGATTTTCCCACCTTCCGCCATTATTTCAATTTCCTCAGGAGTTTTAATAGTAATCATCTACCGAGCTTTAATTTATTAGTTCGATGAGATAAATCTCATCTCTCGCTCAATTTATATTTATCTCTCGAACGTCGAAATGAAATAAATATTTCATTGAGCAAGCGAAGGCGAAGATGAAGCTTTAGCTTCATCGACTAATCGCCTTAAAAATATCTTTAAAAACATCGGCTACTGATTGTTCACCATTGATTTCTTTAATTTTTACTCCTTGCTCCTTTAAGTAATCAACAACAGGAAGAGTCCTTTCTTTAAATTCATTTAATTTAGATTTAATTACTTCTGGCTTACTATCTTCACGACGTATTAATTTCGAACCATCGAGGGGGCAAAGTTTTAATTTAGCAGTTTCTTTAGTATACAAAATTGAATGGCGCATCAACTCACAAATCTTTCTCCGACTATTTCGCCAAATTGAAACCTCCGGTCTTTGTTTTATTAAAATCAATGTTACATTTGAAACTCCATAAAGTTTTTTTATTAAAGGAGTTACTTCTTCTGCCTCATAAAGAGTTTTTGGAGAGCCAGAGAATACAATTCCCTTTCCTTCTTTAGATAGCGCTTTTATTTTATTTTTTACCCAAAAGGCAATCAGGGGAGGGCTCATCCATTTTCCTTTTTCTCTTAATTTTTTTTCTTCTGAAATAAAATATCTTTTGCCACCGATTTTTACAAAATCACCCTCCTTAGCAATTGCAAAATTTTTCTCAATAATCTCGCTTGTTTCCAGATGATAAAGGTTTAATGTCTCGGCTAATAACTCAGCCTGAGTCGCCTTTCCCGAACCCGGCGGCCCCAATACAATAATAATTTTTGGATTTTGGCTTTTTTTCATTTAAATATCGCGAGCTACGGGTTATAAGGTCCCGAGCGAGCGATAACCTTATATTTTTTCTTTGGACTCCGGGACCCTCCCGCCACCCTCCTATAAGGCACCTCGGTTGGACACCTAGGGGCCCACCGAGTGGGAGGATGGGAGGGCGGGTAGTAGTCTTTTTTTAAAAAGAAAGTGGGTCCACTAGAAACTTTCATATTCTCGCATTTGTAATTGGGCTCGAATTTGGCGCATGGTTTCTAAAGCTACGCTAACCACAATCAGCAAGGCAGTTCCTCCAATTAAAAATTGAAAGACCATTACTCCGGTAATCCCACCAACAATTGAAGGGGCAACAGCAATTGTTCCTAAAAAAAGAGCGCCAATGAGTAAAACGCGATTTAAAATGTAATACATAAAATTAGCCGTGCTTTCTCCCGGTCTAATTCCCGGAATAAAACCACCCATTTTCTGTAAATTAGTAGCTATAGCTTTTGGGTCAAAAGTAACGGCAGTGTAAAAATAAGTAAAAAGACAAACCAAAAGAAAATATAAAATTCCATGAACCCAAGGGTTTTGGAAAGCTGCTCCAATGCTTTGAGCAATTGAACCAATTGTTCCTCCTGCTCCACCTAAAAAATTAGCAATCATACTCGGAAAAAGCATAATTGATAGGGCAAAAATTATGGGAATTACCCCAGCCGGATTAACGTTTAAAGGTAAATAAGTTGAAACTCCGCCATACATTTTCATTCCCCTTACTCTTTTGGCATAGGAAACTGGGATATTTCTTCTGGCTTCGTTAATTAAAACCACTCCGGCAATAATCAGCAAAGCCATAGCGAAAAAGAGTAAATAAGAAGGAAGTCTGGCCGGATCCCAGGTAACTAACATCTGACGAATATTATTGGGGAAATCAGCAATAATTCCAGCGAAAATCAAAAGAGAAACTCCATTGCCAATTCCTTTTTCTGAAATTAGCTCACCCAGCCACATTAAAAATAGGGCCCCGGCAGCTATAGTTAAAATTGAAGTGAAAAGTAGGGTCGGAGATAAACCCCCAATTACTCCTTGACGCTGAAATAAAGTTAACATCCCATATCCTTGAAGGGCAGCTAAGGGTACCGTAGCAATTCGGCAGTATTGATTAAATTTCTGTCGACCGGCTTCGCCCTCTTCTTTATACATTTTTTCAAGCTGAGGAAAAATCATTGTCAATAATTGGAAAATAATAACGGCAGTAATATAAGGACCTAATCCCAACATCACAATGGAAAGATTATCTAAGGCTCCGCCAGTAAACATATTTAAAAGACCGAACATTTGAAATTGATCGAAGAAATTTTTTAGATTTTCAGCATTAATCCCGGGGATGGGAATATTAGCCATTATTCGAAAAACAGCAAAAATCCCCAGGACAAATAGAATTTTGTTTCTAAGGTCTTGAATTTTAAATATTTGGATGACTCTTTGGTACCACATATTATTTAATAGTGCCGCCTACTTTCTCAATCTTCTCTTTAGCAGATTTAGACCATTGGCAACCCTCAATAGTGAGAGATTTAGTTATTTTCCCTTCCCCTAAAATCTTAACCAGAGGGATTCTTCCTTTTATTTTACGAATTATTCTTTTCTCAAGCAATATCTCAGGAGTAACTTTCTCGCCAGCATTAAATTTCTTTTCCAAGACTTCTAAGTTCAAAATTGCAGTTTTGAGCTTTGAGCTTTGAGCTTTGAGCTTTTGTCTGTATCCCCTTAATTTTGGGTATTTTTTTATCAACTCTCGAATAACCGGTTTTAGTCTTCGACCAGCCCTAGCTCTTTGACCTTTTACCCCCCGACCAGAATGAGTACCTCGCTTCCCACCATGGCCAACTCTTTTTCTTTTTTTAAATTTGTGAATTGGTTTAAGTTGTTGTAGTTGCATATTTTAGCTTTTTAAGGGCATTGATGGTTGCTCTGGCATTATTTAATTTGTTTCCAGTCCTGCCCAAAAGTTTTGAAGAAATGTTTTTAATTCCTGCCGATTGACAAATTACTCTTACTGTTCCCCCAGCCACCAGACCTCTTCCCTTTCTTTGAGGCTTCAATATAACTTCTGCTGCCCCAAATTTAGCGTAAACCTCATGGGGAATGGTATCTCCAACAATTGGAATTTCAATCATGTTTCTCTTTGACTGATAAGTAGCCTTTTCCACTGCCTGGGCAACATCCAAACCCGAGGCCACTCCAACTCCAACTTTCCCGGCTCGATTGCCAGTAACTATCACTGCCCGAAATCTCAATTTTTTTCCACCAGCCCGGGTATGAGCAACCCTCGCCAAATCTAATAACTTAGACTCAAATTCCTCTCTCGGTTTCTCTTCCAGTGTTTTTTCTTTTTTTTCTTCAATCATATACCAAGTTTTTACGAAGTAAAAACGAAGGTGAAGAAGAGATTTATCTCTTCGACTATTTGCAATTTGCAATTTAAAATTTTAAGCCTCCTTCTCTCGCTCCCTCGGCTAATGCCTTTACTCTTCCATGATATTGATATCCCCCCCTGTCAAATATTACTTTCTCAATTTTTTTTTCCAATGCTTTTTTGGCAATTAATTTTCCAACTTCTTTAGCTTTATCAACTTTTGCACCCACTTTGTGGGTACCCGTGATTTTGCCTTTTTTTGACTTTTTTAACTCCAAATCACTCGCAGCTATTAAAGTTTTCCCTTTCTCATCATCTATTATTTGAACATAAATATGTTTAGTTGACCTAAAAACACAAAGCCGGGGTTTCTCTTTTGTGCCAAATATTTTGATTCGAACACGTTTGTGTCGTCTGTATCGAGCTTCTTTTTTTATTTTGCTTCTCATTGTGTCAGGATATGGTTACTTAGGGGCAGCTACTACTCTCTTCCCAACTTTTCTTCGAATTTGCTCGCCCAAATATCTTATCCCTTTCCCCTTATAGGGTTCTGGGGGCTTAACTTTCCTTATTTTAGCAGCAATTTGACCCACCAATTCTTTATCAATCCCTGAAACCGTAATAACATTTTTTTCTACTAAAAATTTAATATCTTTTGGGGCTTTTATTTTAACCGGATGAGAAAAACCAACATATAAGATTAGATTTTCGGGAGCCCCACTCTCAACCGAGGCCTTAAATCCCAATCCCTCTATTTCTAATTTCCTTTCGTACCCTTCCTTTACTCCTTTGATCATATTTGCCAGAAGGGCTCGAGTTGTGCCCCAAAAGGCTTTAGTTTTTTTCGTTTCAATCGAAGAAGTTTCCTTCTTCTCCACCTTCGCTTTCGCTTTGCGAAAGCTTGGTATTTGAGGTGAAACAAAGATTTCCTTACCTTTAATTTCAACCTTAATTTCGGGCCGAATTTCTCTTGATAATTCGCCTTTCGGCCCCTTAATACTAATCTGCTGTCCTTCTATTTTTACTTCCACACCTTCCGGTATTAAAATTGGTTTTTTACCTACACGTGACATAATATTCCCTGCGAATTACGAATTTATACGAATATACGAATTAATAGAGCGAGGCAAGTGCCGAGATGGACATCCGGAGCGAGCGGCCAGGGTCCGAGCACATAAAGCTTTATGTGCTCGGGAGCGAGTGAGGACTAAGCAGAATTTCTCGGTGGGAAATTCTGCGGTCCTTCGAGGCAGCTTGCCGAGCGAATCACCAAATTTCGCATAAAACTTCTCCTCCTAATTTCTGTTTTCGGGCTTCTTTATTAGTCATCAAACCTTTGGAAGTAGATATTATTGCTATTCCATAACCTCCTTTCACTGGTTTCAATTCTTTAGCTTTTTTGTAAATTCTCTGCCCAGGTTTTGATATCTTTTTTAGACCAGAAATAGCTGGCCTTTTATTATCGTATTTTAAAGTAATTTCGATCAGTTTTTTCATTTTTTTACCCTTCTTTTCAACCTTAGCAATAAATCCATTTTTTTCTAAAATCTTAGCAATCTCATATTTTAAATTGGAAAAGGGAATCTCCACTGTTTCTTTTAAAACAGCTTGGGCATTTTTTATTGCTATTAACATGTCAGAAGCTGGATCGGTCATAATTTTTTACCAACTACTCTTTTTAACTCCCGGTATTAATCCTTGATTTGCCATTTCCCGGAAACAAATCCGGCAAAGACCGAAATCTCTCATATAGCCTCTTTTTCTTCCGCATCTAAAACAGCGCCGAACGATTCGACTTTTGTATTTTGGTTTTCTCTTCGATTTTGCTATTTGAGCTCTCGTCGTCATACTTTAGATTTTAGATTTTGGATATTGGATAATCATCATCTATCATCTATCATCTATCATCTAATATCTACTATCTACTTGATGGGGAATCCCAACAACCTTAATAATTCTATTCCCTCCTCTCGGCTTTTTGCATTTGTTACCACCGTTACTTCTAAGCCGAAAATGGTTTTTGCTCTTTCAGGTAAAATCTCGGGAAAGGTGATGTGTTCTTTGATACCGATAGTTAAATTTCCTTTTTTATCAATAGATTTGGGGTCGATCCCTCGAAAATCCCGAGACCTGGGCAGGGCAATGTGGATTAATCTTTCTAAAAAATCAGCGCTCCGTTTTCTTCTCAAAGTAACAGTTGCACCGATTGGAAGACCTTCGCGAATTTTGAAAGTAGATATTGATTTTTTTGCTCCTTTTAGAATTGGCTTTTGACCACAAATTAAAGCTAAGTCTTCTAAAATGGGTTGATAAATTTTTTTCTGCTCTTCCGGAGTTTTCCCAGAAATTAATCTTCCAAAGCTAGTATTTAATACCACTTTTTCAATTTTCGGAACAGCCATTGGATTTTTGTAACCAAATTTCTCCATCATCTGAGGTATTACTTCTTTTTTATATTTTTCTTTTAAACGGAGCATATTTTTATATTTCTTGGCCACACTTTTTACATATTCGGTATTTTTTATTCTCGACAATTTTGTAGCCAACCCTGGCCGTCTTTCCACACTTTGGACAAATCAATTTTGTATTTGAAATATTAATTGGGGCAGGGAGGGTAACTATTTGGCCTTTTTCTCCCGTTTTCCTTGGCCTTTGATGTTTTTTTCTCAGATTAATTCCCTCAACCAAAATTTTGCTTTCTTTCGGAAAGGCCTTTAAAATCTTGCCTTTTCTGCCCCTATCTTTACCTGAAATTATTAAAACTGTGTCGCCTTTCTTTATTTTCATATGAGTTCTTCAGCTAAGGCCGCTATTTTTTCAAATCCCTTTTCTTTTATTTCCCGCGGCATGGGTCCTAAAACTCTTCCCCCTTTTGGTTCCTTTGTTTTTCCCTCCAAAATCACACAGGCATTGTCATCGAATCGAATATAAGTGCCATCTGAGCGACGGAAGTTTTTTCTCTGCCTAACAATTAATGCTCTAACCACATCGTGTTTTTTGACTGCCCTCCTGGGTTCGGCCTCCTTGACTGTCCCCACAATAACATCGCCAATTTGAGCATATTTTCTCTTCGAACCTCCCAAAGCTCTAAAACATTGGAGAATTTTAGCTCCGGTATTATCAACTACTTTTAGCATTGTTCTTGGTTGAATCATAGTTTTTTTATCACTCTCCACCTCTTTTCTTTACTAATTGGTTGGCATTCTTCAATCAAAACTTTATCGCCAACCTGACATTCTCCAGTTTCTGCGTGGGCTTTGTAGTTTTTCGAAACCTTAAATCTCCTTTTATATTTGGGGTGTTCTTTTAATCTTTCTACCTTAACCACCACCGTCTTTTGCATTTTAGTTGATACTACCTCTCCTATTAATTGTTTTTTGGGCATAGATTTACGTTGATTTTTCTTTTAATAAGGTGAGTATTCTGGCAATCTCTTTTTTTATCCTCCGAATTTCCCTAACATTTTTTACTTTGCCAGCTGATAGGTCAAAACGTAACTGTCTCAATTTTTCTCTCGAATCTTGAAGCGATTTTTCTAATTCCTCTTTTGATTTTTGTCGTAATTCTGTTGTTTTCATTTAACCGAGCTTTTATTACCGAGCTTCTTAAGGAAGCGAGGTGGAAGAAGAGGGTGAAGCCCTCTTCGCCCTATAAAAGCGAATCGAAGAGTATTCCCTCTTCTCAACCCTTTGCTACGCTCGGGTAGTTGAAGATGAGTTCGAAGAAAAGTGTTTCTTCCCTCGTCTCATCTTGACTCGACGAACGAAGTTCTCTTCGCCTTTATTTTTTTATAAATTTGGTTTTCACTGGTAATTTATCGGCTGCTTTTTCAAGGGCCTCTCTAGCCACTTCTTCTTTTACTCCTTCTAATTCAAAAATAATACGGCCAGGTTTAATCGGAAAAACATAAAACTCAACTGAACCCTTTCCTCCACCCATGGGAACTTCCGTCCCCTTTCTGGTAATCGGTTTATCTGGGAAAATTCTAATCCAGAGCTTTCCTCCCTTTTTTAAATATCTTAGAATCATTCTTCTAGCTGCCTCAATTTGTCTGGCTGAAATCCAGCGAGTTCCCAAGCTTTTCAATCCAAAAGAACCGAAGGCAAGTTCAGTTGCCCTTGTTTCAATTCCTTTGGAAACACCTTTTCGCCACTTCCGATGTTTAACCTTTTTCGGCATCAGTATTGCCATAACAATTTGCAATTTGCAATTTAAAACTTCTCACCTTTATAGATCCAGACTTTTACTCCCACTACTCCATAAGTACAGAAAGCTCGGGATTTCGCGTAATCAATATCAGCTCTTATAGTTTGACGAGGCAATCTCCCTTTTTTTAACCATTCAATTCTGTGAATTTCAACTCCATCCAATCTTCCAGCTACTTCAACCCTTGCTCCCTGAACTCCTTTCGTTGCCATAATTTTAGCCAGGGCCTGTTTTAAGACTCTCCGATAACGTACCCTTTTTTCAATTTGTTGAGCTATCCATTGAGCAGCCAGGGGAGCTGAAGCCCAAAGGTCTCTGACTTCTCGAATTTCAATTTTTAAGTCCTTTTTTTCCTTGATTACTTTGTTTTCTAACTCTTTTTTTAACTCTTCAACCCCTCCCCCACCTCGACCAATGATTAACCCCGGCCGAGCCGAAGAAATTATCACATTTATTTTTCCTGGGGATCTCTCAATTTCAATTTTTTCTATTCCTAGTTTCCCCAATTTTTTTTCTAAAAATTCTCTAATTTTAAAATCCTCCTCCAAATATTTTGAGAATTCTCTTTTGCTTAACCAGCGAGAACCCCAGTCAGTTAAGTCTTTTATTCTAAATGCCTTTGGATGGACTCTATGTGTCATATTAGAATGCTTTTCTTCTAAAGACTCTTTTTATACCTTTTTCAATCTTTGGCCTTGGTAGTTCGATTTCAGGTTTAAATTTGGGCTTTTCAATTTTAGGTATTCTTTCCAGTGGCTTAAGCGGAACTTTCTTAATCTCTTTAATTTTTTTAACTTTTTTTGGCTTTTTGGTAATTTCGTCAAGAACAATAGTGACGTGAGAAGTCTTTTTTTGAATCTCGTCGGCTCTTCCTCGAGCTCGAGCTCGCCATCTTTTTAATTTTGGACCTTCGTCAACTAAAATTTTTGAAATATACAAATTTAATTCCTCTAACTGAAAATTATTTTTAGCTGAAGCAACGGCTGATTTTAAAAGTTTCAAAAGCGGCTGGGCTGCCTTTTTTACTGTATATCGCAAAATTGTTTGAGCTTCCTCAACGGTTTTTCCCCGAATTAAATCAGAAACCTGCCGAACTTTTCGAGGAGTAATTCTTAAATAACGCAATTTGGCAGTAACAGATACCATATTTTATTTCGCTTCTTCTATTTTTTCAGTTTCTTTTTCAGCTACCTTTGCTTCTAACTCTCTTTGCATTCTTCCTCCGTGTCGGGAGAATTTTGTAGTCGGAGAAAATTCACCAAATTTGTGCCCAACCATTTCTTCAGTCACTTTAACCGGAAGGAATTCCTTGCCATTATGAACTCCAAAAGTAAAACCAATCATTTCCGGAATAATGGTACAAGCCCTTGACCAGGTTTTAATAGCTTCCCCTGGTTTTGCCTTTTTCATTTTCTCTAATAATCTTTGGTCAATATAGGGACCTTTTTTAAGTGAACGTGCCATATTATTTTTTCTGCCTTCTTTTTATTATATATTTAGCTGTCCATTTTTTTCTTTTTCTGGTTCTAACTCCCCGAGCTGGTTTTCCCCAGGGAGTTTTGGGATATCTCAAACCAATCGGAGTTTTTCCTCCTCCTCCACCATGGGGATGATCGGGAGGATTCATCGCCGTTCCCCGAACAGCCGGTCTCCAACCTTTTAGTCTTCTTCTCCCAGCTTTGCCAATTATTTCAAACCTTTTTTCTGGATGAGAAACCTGGCCAATTGAAGCGAAACACTTCTGAGAAACTTTTCTAATTTCTCCTGAAGGCATTTCTAAATGAGTAAAAGACTCTTCCTGAGCTAAGACTTTAGCTGAGGTTCCGGCTCCTCTTGATAGCTTTCCTCCTTTCCCGGGTTCTAATTCAATATTATAAACTTGAGTTCCTACCGGAATATTTTTTAATTTCATCCGATTGCCAATTTTAATCTCGGCTTTCTCAGCGCAGGTTATCTCATCACCAACTTTTAAATCCTTGGGAGCTAAAATATATCTTTTCTCGCGGGTGGCGGGTGGCTTAGCATCTTGATATTCTACTAAAGCAATGAAAGCAGTCCGGTAAGGATCGTATTCCAGGGCAATGACAATACCTGGCATTCCTAATTTTTCTTGGCCAAAATCTAAAAGTCTATAAAGCCTTTTTACTCCGCCACCTCGATGGCGAATGGTAATTCTACCAGAAACCTGCCTCCCCGCTTTCTTTTTGAACGCCAAAAGCAACCTCCTTTCCGGTTCCTTCTTTGTTAAAAATGTTTTTTTCATAATTTTTATCTCGGTAATACTTCTATTTTTTGTCCCTCTTTAATTCTCACAATTGCTTTTTTATATCCTTTCCTCCAACCCCTAATCTTTCCTAACCTTCTTTTTTTTGGCGGTAAATTTATAATTTTAACACCCAAGACATCTACTCCGTAAAGGTTCTCAATTGCCTTTTCAATTTCCACTTTATTTGCTCGAGAATAAACCTTAAAAACATACTGATTCTTTTTAACTAAATCAGTTGCTTTCTCGGTAACCTGGGGAGTTTTTAAAATTTTGTAAGCTTCCCCAATAACTGTCTTTCTTTCTCTTTTGGGAACCGTCACTATTTCTGGGGCCCGCCTTTGGCGGGAGGGTGGTGGGAGGGTTGGAGTCCTAATTTCTTTTTGTTTTTCAATCGGCCTTTCAATTTTTTCTTCGGGAGGTTTCTTTTTTTTAAAAATATCTCGTAAAGCCATACTATTTCAAAAATGTTTCCTTAACTAATTTTATCGCTTCTTTTGGCATGATTAAATATTTAAAAGAAAGCAGATCTAAAGCATTTAAATCTTTGGCTTGAATGGTTTCAATATCGGGAATATTTCTTGCCGCTAAAATTAGATTCTTATTTAATTCCGGCAGAGCAATTAAGGAACTTTCATTTTTACAAGGTAATTTTTTTAAAATCTCTGTCATTTCTTTTGTTTTCGGTTTTTCAATCTTTAATTTATCTAAAAGAATCAATAAATTATTTTTAATTTTTCCTGATAAAACCATAAAAAGGGCTAATCTTTTCATTTTTTTTGGAATTTCCTTTTTAAACACTCTTTCTTTTCTCGGCCCAAAAATCACTCCACCGCCTTTCCATAAAGGAGAACGAATTGATCCCACTCTGGCCCGGCCTGTTCCTTTTTGTCGCCAGGGTTTTCTTCCCCCACCCCGAACCTCGGCTCTTGTTTTTGTGTGGGCAATTACTTTCCGACGATTAGCCATTTGAGAAACCACCACCTGATGAACTAAATCAGGACTTATTTTGACATCAAAAATTTCCTTTGGTAGTAAGGTAGTCCCTACTTCTTTCCCTTCTTGATTATAAACAGTATACTTCATACTTCTTACTTCTTACTTCTTACTTCGTACTTCTTACTTCCAATAATGTTCCTTTTCTGCCCGGCACTGCTCCTTCGACGGCTAATAAATTATTTTCTGGATCGACTTTGGTGATTTTCAAATTTTTAACTGTTACTCTTTCAAAGCCCATTCTTCCTGGCATTTTTTTGCCCTTAACCACTCTTTCTGGAATACTCATTCCTACTGAGCCCAAAGTCCGAAGCTCATGTTTTGTCCCGTGAGAAACAGACAGCCTGCCTTTAAATCCCCACCTTTTGACTGCTCCGGCAAAGCCTTTTCCTTTCGATATTCCCGAAACTTTAACTTTATCTCCTTCTTGAAAAATTGAAGCATCAATTTTGTCACCAACTTTAAACTCCCCATTTTTAAATTCTCTTAAATATCTATACGGCTTTTGGGCCTGGGGCTTTTTAATCTTTTTTGGTTTTCCAATTTTTTTAAATCCAACTTGAATAGCTTGGTAACCATCTTTTTCTTTTGTTTTGATTTGGGTAACTTCGCAAGGACCAGCTTCAATCAAAGTTACCGGGACCGCAGAACCCCTTTCATCAAAAATTTGGGACATACCTAATTTTAAACCCAAAATAAATTTCATGTTTAATTGAAAACCGGGCAATAGCCCGGTCTTCTACCGTGACTATTTTAAAAATAAAATTTAAATTTTAAAATTTAATCCTAACATTTTAATTATATATTAAAAATTTATCTATGTAAATCTGTGTGTTTACATTTTGATTTCGATGTCTACGCCAGCCGGTAAAGTTAAACTCATCAAAGCATCAATCACTTTTGGATTGGGATTCAAAATATCAATCATTCTTTTGTGGACTCTCATCTCAAACTGTTCTCGACTATCTTTGTGTACAAAAGAGGACCTATTAACAGTATATTTATGAATTTCAGTCGGTAAAGGAACGGGTCCTGAAACTTCGGCTCCGTAACGCAAAGCTGTCTCGATAATCTGTTTTGCCGAATTATCAATTACTTTATGGTCATAAGACCACAACTTAATTCTAATTTTCGGTTTGACCTCTTCTTCAACTGCAACAGCTTTCTTTTTAGCCATCTTAAAAGAACCTTATAATGATGAACGCACGATTTAAAGCACGATTTACGCCCGATATCGGGTGTTCATCGTGTTTTTATCTGGTGTTAATCATTTAGCGATTTTGGTAACCACTCCTGCTCCTACTGTTTTTCCTCCCTCTCTGATAGCAAATCTCTGTTTTTCTTCCATGGCAATTGGGACTATCATTTTTATTTTTAAATTAACTGTATCCCCCGGCATCACCATCTCTGTTCCCTCTGGCAAAGTTACTTCTCCGGTAACATCAGTGGTTCGAAAATAAAACTGGGGTTTGTAACCAACAAAAAAAGGAGTGTGTCTTCCACCTTCTTCTTTGGTTAAAACATAAACTTCGCCTTCGAAATCAGTGTGGGGAGTAATAGTTCCTGGTTTTGCCAAAACTTGACCTCTTTCCACCTCTTCCTTTTTTATACCCCGCAGTAAAATGCCAACATTATCTCCTGCTCTTCCTTCGTCTAAAGTTTTATTAAACATTTCAATACTGACAGCTATAGTCTTAATTGTTGGCCGAATGCCAACTAATTCAACTTCCTCATTAGGATGAATCACTCCCCTTTCAATTCTTCCAGTGGGAACTGTTCCCCGGCCAGCAATCGAAAAGACGTCTTCGATAGCCATCAAAAATGGTTTTTCTATTTCCCTAACTGGCTCGGGAATATATTCATCAATCGCCTTTACCAAATCCAAAATTGGTCGAGCCTCTGTCTCATCCGGGGACTTCGCTTCCAAGGCTTTCAAAGCTGAGCCTCGAATTACCGGGATTTCATCTCCAGGAAAATTATATTTTTTCAAAAGCTCCCTTACTTCGCTTTCAACCAAATTGATAATTTCCGGGTCATCAACGGCATCGCATTTATTTAGAAAGACTACAATTGCCGGTAAGCCAACTTGCCTGGCTAAAAGAATGTGTTCTCGAGTTTGGGGCATTGGGCCATCAACAGCCGAAACGACTAAAATAGCTCCATCCATCTGAGCAGTCCCGGTAATCATATTTTTAATGTAGTCGGCATGGCCTGGACAATCAATGTGGGCATAGTGACGCTTCTCTGTTTCATATTCCACATGAGAAATGGTGATTGTTAATCCTCTCGCCTTTTCTTCAGGAGCAGCATTAAGATCCTCGACTGTGACCTCTTTTGTGGCCAACCCCTTTAATTTTAAAATACGGGTTATAGCGGCAGTGACCGTACTTTTACCATGGGCGACATGGCCAATGGTACCAATATTAACATGGGGCTTTGCCCTGACAAATTTTGCTTTTTCTGCCATATTTGTGTCGCGAAACAGACGCGAAACTCCCACCGAGTGGGAACCCTACGCGAAACAGAAGCGAAAGTTTAGCGTCAGTTTTGCGTATGGTTTAGCGTCAGTTTAGCGATATTTATTAATTATATTATTATTTTATTAACTTCAATAAATTTGTCAATGTGAATAATTATCTTCTCTTGCCTTCAATTATTTCCTGAGCTATATTCTGGGGCATTTCCTCATAATGATCAAATTCCATTGTAAAGGTTCCCCGGCCCTGTGTCAAGGAACGCAAAGTGGTAGCATAGCCAAACATTTCGGCTAAGGGAACTTTTGCCCTAATTATTTTTACCTGAAATCTATCTTGGGTTTCTTCAATTTTTCCTCTCTTCGCTCCCAGGTCTCCAATTACACTTCCAAAAAACTCTTGAGGAGAAATCACTTCCAATTTCATTATTGGCTCTAACAAAACGAGTTTTGCTCTTCTGGCTGCGCTTTGAAGAGCGGCCGAGCCTGCAATTTTAAATGCGAATTCAGAAGAGTCAACTTCATGAAAAGAACCATCGTAAAGAGTAACCCTTAAATCAACTAATGGATATCCAGCCAAAACTCCTTTTTCCATTGCCTCCTTGACTCCTTTTTCAACTGCCGGAATGAATTCCTGGGGAATTACTCCTCCTTTAATTTCATCTACAAATTCAAATCCCTCCCCACTCTTTTTGGGTTCAACCTTTAGCCAGACATGGCCATACTGTCCCCTACCTCCTGATTGCCTAATATATTTTCCTTCAGCTTCGGCCAGTTCTTTAATCGTCTCTTTATAAGCCACTTGAGGTCTGCCAACATCTCCTTCGACCTTAAATTCTCTTTTCATTCTATCAGTAATAATTTCCAAATGAAGTTCACCCATTCCTGAGATAATGGTCTCGCCAGTCTCTTGATCGGTTTTCATTTTAAAAGTTGGGTCTTCCTCAGATAATCTTTTTAAGGCCAGACTCATTTTTTCCTGGTCAGCTTTTGTCTTTGGTTCAATTCGGATGGAAATCACTGGTTCTGGGAAAGTAATTTTTTCTAAGATAATCGGGTTATTACTATCGGAGAGGGTGTGGCCGGTTGAGGTGTTTTTTAATCCAACCGTGGCCAAAATATCTCCGGCAAATGCCTCCTCCGTTTCTTCCCTTTCGGCGGCATGCATTCTTAATAATCTACCAATTCTTTCTTTTTCCCCGGTTATCGGATTTAATAAATAAGAGCCTCTTTTTAAATATCCTGAATAAACTCGGAAAAAAGTCAAAGTCCCAACATAAGGATCGGCCTGAATTTTGAAAGCTAAAGCTGAAAAGGGTTCAGAATCCAGGGGTTTTCTTTCAATAACTTCGCCAGTTTTGGGATCAGTTCCTTTTATTGGCGGCAAATCAACCGGGCTTGGCAAATAATAGATTATCGCATCCAAAAGGGGCTGAATTCCTATTCTTTTAAAGAGGGAGCCAAAAAAGACCGGAAAAATCTTGCATTTTATCACCGCCTTCCTTAACCCCTTTCTTAGTTCAGTAATCGAAATTTCTTTTTTAGACAAATATTTTTCCAAAAGTTCTTCATCCTCAGCGGCAACTTTTTCAATTATTTTTTTTCTCCATTCTTTTGCCTTTTCCTCCAATTCTTTTGGAATTTCCTCTTCCTTGACAATTTCTCCTTCTTTCCCTTCAAACCTTAAGGCCTTCATCTTTAATAGATCAACCAATCCGGAAAAATTATCTTCCTCGCCAATTGGTAACTGCAATGGAATAGCATTCATCGCCAATCTTTTCCAAATCGATTCCAAATTCATCTCAAAAGTTGCCCCAACCTTGTCCATTTTATTCACAAAACAAATTCTTGGAACGCCAAAATTATCAGCTTGATGCCAAACAGTCTCCGATTGAGTCTGAACACCGGCTCCGCCATCAAAGACAACAATTGCTCCATCCAAAACCCTCAAAGACCTCTGAACTTCAGCCGTAAAATCAATGTGTCCAGGAGTGTCGATAATATTTATTTGATAATTCTCCCCATCAAGGGACCAATAGCAAGAAGTGGCAGCAGCCATGATTGTCATCGCCCTTTCCCTCTCCAAAGCCATCCAATCTAAAATTGTCGTCCCTTTTTCCAAAGTTCCAATTTTGTAGGTTTTGCCGGTGTAATACAAAATACAAACAGTGGTGGTAGTCTTACCAGCTGAAATATGAGCGATAATACCTATGTTTCTGTATTTTTCGATTGGATATTTCCGCATGTTAGATGATAGATATTAGATATTAGATATTAGAGCGAGGCAAGTGGTTTCAGGGTGAATTAAAACTCTAAGCGAGGGAATCGATTTTCGGGACCATCCGCAGGCAAATTGCATGGTTTCGCTGAAGGCGAAAATTTGCCGAGGAACTGAGCTTGCGCCTCGCTGGGGCGCAGAGCGTGTACCGAAAATCGCATTCCCGAAGCGACTACCAGGCGAAGTGGGCAAAGGCTCGATTGGCTTCTGCCATCCGATGGGTATCCTCTTTCTTTTTTACGGCTACACCTTCATTTTTTGAAGCTGAAATTAATTCTTCAGCCAATTTTTCTTTCATCGGTTTTCCTTTTCTTGATTTGGCAGCCTGGATTATCCAGCGTATAGCTAAGGTTGACCTTCTCTCCTTTTTTACTTCCCTGGGAACCTGATAGGTTGCTCCTCCAATCCTTTTTGGTCTTACTTCTAAAAGGGGTGAAGCATTTTCCAAGGCAAAATTAAAAACTTCCAGGGGATCTCGCTGAGTTTTTTCTTTAATGATATCAAAAGCCCGGTAAACGATTTTCCTGGCCAATTCCTTTTTCCCCCGCCTCATTACCTGATTAATAAATTTAGCAACAATAACATTATTATAGACGGTGTCAGGCATTATTTCTCTTTTAACTTTCTTTTTTCCTTTCATACTATTTCTCTTTCTTAGCTCCGTATTTTGACCTTTCTTGTTTTCTTCCCTCAACGCCTCCCGTGTCCAAAATACCTCTGACTATGTGGTATCTCACCCCTGGTAAATCTTTAACTCTTCCGCCCCGAATTAAAACTATTGCGTGCTCTTGTAAGTTATGACCTTCTCCAGGAATATAGGCAGTGACTTCCATTCCGTTAGTTAATCTCACTCGAGCTACTTTTCTCAAGGCCGAATTTGGTTTTTTGGGAGTAACAGTAAAAACTTTGAGGCAAACTCCTCTTTTGAATGGAGAGAAATATTTTATTGGTCGATTTTTCAAAATATTAAAACCGAATGTCAAAGCCGGCTTCTTTCCAGGCTTTTTAATTTTTTCTCTTCCTTTTTTGATTAATTGTCTGATTGTTGGACACATGGTGGTAAAAATTAATAAGCACAGAGTGCTCAAATTTTAATTTAGCAAATATTGAAAAGAAAGTCAATCAAAATAGTGGAGTACCAACGATTAAGGTGAAAATCCAGTTGATAATCAGGGTCAGCCAATGGAAGAAAAAGAAAATAATAAAAAGCAAAATGAATAAACCAAATTGGCTTAGAATTATTTTTAGGTTTTGCATAGAATAAGGCAAGAAGGTAAAAAGAATGTGAGAGCCATCAAGGGGAGGAATGGGCAGTAGATTAAAGACAGCCAAAAGTATATTTATATAAACAATGTAACTAAACATCAAAGAGAGGCCGGGAAGAATGTCTAAGATAGGAAAAAATCGCAAGGCTAATCCAAAGACTAAAGCTAGGGCTAAATTTGATCCCGGGCCAGCTAAAGCTACTTTGGCTGAACCATATTTTTGATCTCTGAAATTATAAGGATTTATCGGTACCGGCCTTGCCCAACCAAAAATAATTCCTCCTCCCGTTAATTTTGCCATGATGACTAAAAAAAGAGGCAAAATAATTGAACCAATTGGATCTAAGTGCTTAATTGGATTTAAAGTGAGCCTGCCAGCATATTTTGCTGTAGGGTCTCCTAAATAATTTGCCATTGCTCCATGGGAAACTTCGTGAATAACAATAGAAAAAATTAAAATAATAATTAAAAATAGATATTCCATAATTTCTTTATCATAACACAATCAGAAATCTTGTAAAAATTGAAAACTTTTGTTAGAATAGAAATACTATGGCAAAACAATGCGCAATCTGTGGGAAAAAATCTCAAATGGTTTGGAAGCTTAAAAAGCTTCGAGGAAAATACAATCCAACCATTCAAAAGAGAAAATACCCCAACTTACAATGGGTTCGTTTACCATCGGGCAAAAGAGTTTTAGCCTGCACCAAATGTATCAAAGCGCTGGCTAAAAGGAAATGAGGCTTCGGGGTGTAGTATAACGGTAGTACGCTATCTTGGGGTGATAGTGGCCCGAGTTCAATTCTCGGCACCCCGAAAAAAAAACAAAAATCCCGCTTCGCGCGGGGTTTTTGAAGGCCCTATCCTTCTAGAAAGTTCTTCTGGAAAAGAATTCAAGTGGGTCTCCAAGTTCCAATCCGAGGATCGGAAATCATATCGGAGTCCCTGAAAGAACATTTGTCCCAGAATCTAACTAGAAAGAGTAGGGCCAATTTTATTTTATCTTTTTAGCAAATTACTTGTCAAGTGTTTGTTTTTTAAAGATTTAACACCTCAATCATTTGTTTTATTAAGGAAACAACTACTGGCGGAGGTAATAAACTATAAGAAGGAATTCCCTCGTCATCTCGAACCTGCCAGGGTTTTTCAATAATTTTTACACTTTTGGTTTTCTCATCCCATTCATAAATATATTCCGGAGTAATCTCATAATCATCAATATAATTTTTTGCTTCTTTAACTGGAACAGAATTCCTTAAAAGAACTTTTGGAATTCCATACAAGGAGAAGGCTTTTTCCATCAACTTTTCATCCATTTTTAATCTTTCTCGGATGGGTTCTATCCCTCGCTCATCTCCTTCTTTTGAAACCATTTTTGCTCCTTGGCAAGCTGGATTATCACAAATTAAATAAAATGGGGCCCACTTGTGGGAGGGTGGTGGGTGGGTTGTAGTCTTTTTTCGGTCAAAACCTACTTCTTTGGTTGGGTATAGTTTTAGATTTCGAGGAGTTTGACATTTTGGACAGATTCTTCTCCATTTAATTCTCTCATCAATCACTGCTTCCGGGACGTCAATCAGAATAAAGATGTCAGGGTCTTCTCTGTAACCAATTAAATCACGAAAAAATAGAGAATAGGAAATTTGGTCTAAATCCCTTGGAAAGCCATCGATAAAGAGGGTTTTCTTTTTTCTCTTAGCTATTTCTCTTTTGACCAGGGCTAAAATTAATTCAGTCGGTAAAAGGGTCTCGGTATTTCTTTTTTCTAAAGCAGAGATGGCCTCTTTTAAAGGTAAAAATCCTCGGTATTGCTTCTCTAAAAAATTAATTAATTTTTTTCTGCTCTCCGGTGTCTCAAGCTCCTTATCCACCTCTCTGACCATATCGCCAATTGAAAAATGGTCTATCTGACCAGGGTCAACCATCTCTGAAAACATTTTTGAGTAAGTTCCCTTACCAGAGTTTTTCTTTCCCAATAAATAAGCTATAAAGCTATTTTCTTTTAAATATTCCCTTAATTTTTCAATTTCTTTTCCTGCCTTCGATTGAAAATATTCCTTTTGCTCTCTTGGATCTATCAAATTAAACCCCGCACCAGAAACTTTGTTTCGGTACGGGACTGGTCCAGCACCGAGCTTCGCTCTGGTGCTGGGTTTTCTATCTAATCCCTCAATTTTAGTTTTAAAGATTGGGAACTTCATAATTTTTGCCGTCAGAAATTATTTTTATGTCACCTTCTAAATCGGTTCTTAGAATTTTTATACCATATTTTTCTAAAGTTTCCAAGACCTCTTGATGAGGGTGGCCGTATGTATTGTCTTTACCAACTGAGATTATAGCAGTTTCTGGGGAAACTTTCTCTATAAATTCTTCTGCCGAGGAAGTTTTACTTCCGTGATGAGCGACTTTTAAAATATCTGAATCAATATCGATCTCTTTTGTCAGAAGTTCTCTTTCCACTGATTTATAGGCATCTCCAGTAAATAAAAAAGAATTCTCGCCAAAAATCAGTTTAACAACAATTGAAGTATTATTGCTATCTTTAAATTCTTTTCCCGCTAAGCTCTCAAACGGATACAAAACCTCGAAACGGTCAAGAACAGTTCTTGACCATTTTATTTTTTGGCCAGATTTGGCAATAAAAATTTTAGCTCCTTCACTTTCAATTAACTTTTCCCATTCTTTAAATTCAGAGGTGTCTCGAAGAATTCCGGTCCATAAAATATTTTCAACCTTATATCTTTTTAAAACCTCAATCAGGCCCGCTAAATGGTCTTTCTCCGGGTGAGTTAGGATTATTAAATCAATCGTCCTGTCCCAAAAAGGCATCTCTTTAGCGAGTTTCTCTAAAATGATTGAGCTGGGACCTCCATCAATTAGAATTTGATGTCTTTGAGGTCCCTCAATAAAAATGGCGTCTCCTTGACCGACATCAAAAAAGTTAACTTCCAATAATTGAGGGTCTTTCAAATCATAAACAGCCAACCAGGCTAAAATATTAAGAAAAAATAGAAAACTTAAAATAGAATAAATGAAATTTTTTGCTTTCTTTTGCATCTATTAAAAAGCTCAAAACCGCCAATAGCGGCTTTGAGCTAAAACTAATATTTTTAGTTTTTTGAGTAAATTAGAATCTACTTAGCTTTGCCTAAAATCCTGAACATTTTTGTGCCACACTTCGGGCAAGTCCCGGTCATCGCACTCCTCTTTGTTCCTCCCTTTCCTTTCATCGTTATCTCTTTGGGATTCACCATTTCCTGTTTCTTTTTACATTTTACGCAATAAGCAGTTGTTGCCATAATATTGGTATTACCAAGTTAGGTCGCGGCACGCGACGATTGCTTCGCAATCGCGCTAACACCGCTCCTTAAAAACCCTCGGTTTTTAATATTTTCCTATACGGGAGAACCGGAGGGTTCTCCCGACCCCACTCCGATATGGGTTGTTATCAAAGCAGGCCGACCTTTGTTTTCCACAACTTATTTTAGCTTAATTTAAGCAAGAATTCAAGTCAAGCCCCTATTCCTCTTCGATCACCGAGCCCGCTCGCCGCGGGCGAAGGTAGAGAAGAGATTATTTAATCTCTTCGATCGCTCCATAGGGACAGAGGTTTTCTCCACCGCATTTCTCTAATTTTTCTGAATCTATCACCCTTGCCTTTCCATCTTCCCCGAGCTCTGTTGCTCCCTCACAACTAACAACGCAAACTCCGCAGCCAATGCATTTTTCTTTATTTATTTTAAATTGTTTCGCCATAATTTAAATCCCCCACTAAAATTTAGTGAGGGATTAAATATCCATGTCTAAAATATCTTCATAAGATTTGTCAAGAAAATGTTCCAACTTCTCAACGATTAAATCTAACTCTCTTTCTCCTTGAAGATTTTTAGCTCGGATAGCAGCCTCTCTGCCGTTTTTAAAATGTAACTCTATGCTATCATCTATCAAATTAAAACTCTCAAGCAAACATTTGCTCAGTTCAATTCGATTGGTAACCTCGCCTCTTGCTAAAGGAAGATGCTGGTATACCAAATTTTTACTCTCCCTGATTTTCACGATTTTATTCTATCGATTAGAACGGGAATGTCAAGTTTTTCATCCACCGCTTAACAAGGAAACCTCTCTTTCGCTTCCTTAAATCTCAGACCAAGCAATAGCTAAAGTATTGGGGCCTGTCGGACCACCGACAACATTGTTAATGATGTTTATAAAAGCTACCTCAGCATTTTGAAAATCTTTTTTAATCATTTCTTCTAATCTTTGAGCTCCTTCTAAATCATCTCCATGAGTAATTATCACTCTAATCTGTTTGTCTTCCCTTAATTTTTTCATTCCTGTTTCAAATTTTTTAAAAAGAGCGGTTGGTATATCTTTAGCCCCGGCTTTTATTCCGGCGGGAACCAATCTGCCATTCTTAAAAGTTAACAAGGGACGAATGCCAACCTGAGCCATTCTTCTTAATAAATTAGCTACTAAATGAGAGATTCTACCCGAAGCTTCTAACCACTTTGGGTCTTTAAGTATAACAAAGAGGTGGATTTGAGGAACAAGCTTTTCTAGTTCTTTCGCAATTTCTTCTGCCTCCTTTCTATCTTCAATCAGGTCAATTGTTTTTAAAACAATGAGGGCTTGGCCAGAACTGGCATTTAAAGAATCAACAATAAAGACTTTTTCTTGATTTTCCGGTGGTAAAAAACTTTTTGCCTGAACTGCTGAATTGTAGGTGCCAGAAAGCTTGGAAGTTATAGTAATACAGATAATTTTCTCAAACCTTTCAAATTGATATTTGTATTTATCTAAAAAATCTTTTGGCGAAGGTTGGGAAGTTTTGCCAAAACTTTTGATTCCCCTTTTTTCCAATTCTCTCATTTTCTGAAAAGTATTCTCTCCAGACAAATTTTCTATCTCTGGCCAATCTAATTTCACCGGAACAATTGCTATTTGATATTTTTCAACAATATCTCTTGGCAAGTCAGCTGCCTCATCGGTAACGATACCAATTTTTTCCATAATACCTCATTCTACCAAAAAACCGCCTAATTGGCGATTTCCCTGGGTACTATCTGTATGCTCCCTGACGTTGACCAATGCGAATTATAAGAATGTTTAGCTCTCGTTTATAGACTTTATAAATAATTCGATAGGGTCCAACTCGCAAAGAATAACAATCCTGAAATTTCCCTTTAAGCCTCTTCCCTAAATGTGGATTCTTTCTTAAATCAAATAAAGCCGCGAAGATGTGCGGCTTATATTTCTTGTCGATTTTGCTGAGATCCTTTTCTGCCGTTCTTGACAGAATTATCTGATACACAATTTATTTTTTAGACAAAACAAAACCCTCTTTAGACAATACTTTCTCAAGAGTTAAATAATCACCTTTTTTATATTCCTTTTCAGCTCTTTCTATGTCTTTTCCTAATTTAGGGAAAATACGCATCACTTCCAAAGTTTCCTGCCAAGACTCAAATTCATCAGCAGATAAAACAACAACCTTGGGCCTACCTTTTTCGGTTAAAGTATAATAAGTAGCTGGTTTTTGCACTTTTTCAGCTATTTTAAATATTTTTTTTCTTGCCTCAGAAATAGGCAAAGTTGTCTTTGTGTCCATATATGTACATTATAATGTACATCGTATTGCCTTGTCAAGCGGCTCGCTCTAGCGGACGACTTTAGAACTTTAAAATGGGAAGAGGGTGTTTAAATATCCTGAGGTTGTACTTATTATGGCGTGATAGTTGGTGTTTTTTGCGGCTTCGCCGGAAGGGTGAATTCTTCTTGAGATGGGGGATTCAGGTTTAGCGAAATCGCAGTCAAAACAAATTCCCCGCCTTCTATTTTGGCACGCGATTCGAGCAGAATGTTTGTCTCTTTGTCAAGGCAGATAGTACCAACAGAAACAGCATAACAATTAGCAACTCTATCTGCTATACTCTTTGTGCCTGTAAAAACAGGATTTTCCTTTGAA
>Ga0210005_1000457_pt1 | contig 33188 bp, 40 predicted proteins | sample CryGey02umfilter_3_FD_183961 | JGI IMG/M metagenome (GOLD analysis project Ga0210005, IMG submission 183961) | Groundwater microbial communities from aquifer in Utah, USA - Crystal Geyser 4/9/14 0.2 um filter (SPAdes) (version 3) | ecosystem: Environmental > Aquatic > Deep subsurface >... | reverse complement strand
AAGAATATCTGCATTGTTGGACCCCGAAATGAGAGAAGCAGGTAAAAATACTGGTAATATCTTTGGTGCCACTGCCGAAACACCGTTTGGTAGACAGAATACTGATGGTTCGATGTATTTTCCTGATAGTATAAGTGAGGAAGTTCATGGTAAGTTTGGTGACGATGGACGGGTTGAAAGGGTGGGCGAATTGACGGCGTCTAATGAAATTGGAAAGATATTTTCGAAATGGAAAGATAGTCATAGAAGTCTGAAACTTCTTGAAGGTGCCTTTGATCCTCAAAGAGCGGGAGAATATAAATTGCCTGGAAACGAGTTAAATCAATTTTTCTTGAATGAACTAAAAGGTGAGCAAGGGATGGAAGGTGGTGGTTCAAAAAACATTGCAAAAGCCTTAAGAATCTATTGGGCGATGGCACATAATAAGGAAGAAGAAGGGATGCAGATACTGTACAATGAGGAACTCGACGGAATAACGAGTATTTTTGATAACCCCTTGTCTTTGGTAGAAAGAAACCGAATTCGAGAACAAGTTGCAGAGAAATGTGGGGGAATATTTTATGAAAATGTTGGTTTGATGTATGCTGGTTTTTTTGGAGTAACAGCCTATGGAAGTGATAGTACTGCACCGGCAATTGAATATGCAGATGCAATGGGGAGACTAGTGTATACAGGAATTAACAGATATTCTGATGAAGAAGAAAAAACAAATCCTGGAAAGAGAGCAGCAAGATATCTTAATGACCTTGTGGCAAATGCTTTAATTGAGCTTAACAGAGACGGGGGGCCGGTGGTGCGTGAACAAAATGGGGTGAGAGACTATGTGCCAGTTGAGATAGGGGTGCATCCGGGAAACTTTCAAGAGAGTTTGGATGGAAAGTATTTTTATTTTGTGAGAACCATAGATGGGCGACTGGAATGTAGGAAGAAACTGATTAACGGCGTTGATAGTAATGAAACGTTAGAGAGTTTGATTAAGACCGGAAGGATAAATGAAGTTGACTGGGGGAATAGTGATGATTTGTTTGCAATCTTAAAATATCGAGAAGGATTGGCTGTTTCGGTATATAAAACGTTTAAGAATTTAGATGATGATTTGGCAAAGTTGACGGTGCCTGAAATAGTATCAAGGAGAGAAATGTTTGATAATGCTTTCCCTCAATACAATATACAAACTCGTCAGAGGGTGGCGTATTTATGGATGTATTCATTGATTGCAGAAAATCAAGTCAAATGGACTAAAGAAGATACTAGACCTGCTTTAGAGATAATGGTAGGAGAAGCAGTAGAAGCGAGATTGATTTCAGCATCAGATGCAGACAATTTGAACAAAGTGTTTGGCGTTAGTTCTTCTGGGAGTTTTCTTAAACCATTTAAAGAAGGTAAATATAGACCAGTTAGCCTGGCTAAAGAAATATTTGGAATGATTGGAATTAAATGATGATTATCATCATTGTTTAAAATGGACGAATATGGGTCTGAGGCGGTAATCTTGAAAAATATATGAGAGAGAATTTAATTCTTGTATTACCTGCCGTTCTCATTGCATATTTCCAGGTGAGAGTAATTTGGAGAAAATTACCTCGATCACAAGAGAATAATGTAAAGGTTTATGGTGAATACACAGAAAAAGATTGGTTTCTATATAACTTTTTGCATTTTTTTGCAGTTTCACTGTTTTGGGTTCAGTTAGTGTTTGTGGTTATTCCTATTTCAAGAGACCAGCGTGTTATATGTTTCTTGTTAATTATTGGGTATTTGCTAATTTTACTTGGGTTTACGATCTCCATTTGGGCTTTAAGGACACTTGGTTTGGGATGGTCAGGAATGATGGAATATAAAATTGTGAGAGAACAAAAACTGTGTACGACAGGACCATATAGAATTATACGTCACCCCATATATTTAGCTGTAATATTGGAAATGATTGGTTATCAACTAGTTGTGTCTAGTTGGTTGGTATTTGTTGTGGGGATAATCGCATACCTTGTGTTTAGGAATCATATTAAGAACGAGGATAAGTTGTTGGAAGGAGAATATAAAGAAGTTTTTGTTCGATATAAAAGGCAAGTAGGATCATTGTTTCCCAACTTGCGAGACAAGAGTGGTCTGTGATTATGGTGTAACTGGAGGGGGAGTTATGGGCGGAGTAACTGGTGGAAGAGGGGCTGAAATTGGTGTCCCAGGAGTTAATCCTGTAGCTCTACTTGTCCTTCTATACCAATCAGCATTGCCAATTGATGGAATTGTTCCAGAACCCTTCCATCCTCCTTTGAGGGCGTCGCCGATGGCGGCGCCGTAGGGGAATGGAGGTGTCTTGAGGGCCTTTTCAACCATTTCGCAGTACTTGCTGGCCATCATAAGTAGCCCGAAGCCGATGGTGGCGAGCATGAGACTACCAGCTGAACCCGTTAATGTACCAGAGCCTCCACCACTGTGGGTTGTGAAGCTACCTGGTATGGTTAACGGGGGAGTCCAAATATTACTCAAGGTGGAAAGTTGGTTGACCCCGAGAACATTCTCAATACCGGAGGTGATCGCTCCACTGAGTAACCCCCCCGCGCCAGCGAGAGACAGAAGCGGCTGACACATGAGGGCGAAGGATAGAGTGAGGAAGAAGATGGCTACGGGAAAAACAGCCAGGTTTCCATATATACTTCTTAGCCAGTCGCCGAAGGAGGTAGATCCTGGCAGTAGATTTCCCAAGAGAATGATTGGTGCGAAAATTAAATTGATAATGATTCCAAAAAAGGCTTGGAAAAGTTTTAGGATAAGTTTGAAGTAAGAAATTAAGACAGCAATAATGATAATAATACCGACAATGATCCCAAAACCGCTGATTAGTCCAAGTCCTCCGACAAGAACTCCTACAACTATTCCCGATAATCCTCCGATAACCAAATTAAAAAATATCAGAGGGGAGACCATGACGGCGGTGAGGGCGTTAACAAAGAAGGAACCAATTCCGCCGAGTAGTGATTGACCGCTAACAACATTGATAACAAAATCACCGATTCCTGAGAGTGGGCCTCCGGCATTGAGAATCGGTTCCGGTCCTACCCTTAAAATATTTATGGCCATAGCGTCGGCGATGGTGGAGATGTCGACTAAAAAGCCAACGATGGCATAGGAGAAAGTAATCATTAGGAGGGTTGCAATGAGTTTGGGAATGGCCAGCTGAATGGTGGCGGCGGTTTTTGAATCTATCTTTACTCGGAACATGATCATGATGCCGTAAAGAACAAAGCCGATGGCGAATAGCATATAAGAAATATTTCTGAAAGCTCGCCAAAGGGGAAGAATTGGAGCGAGAGCGGAGAAACCGTAGCCGGGTCCGGCGGCGTAGGTATCGCTAACAATGTGGTGTTTTTGGAGGTTTAAGGCTATGTAGTTAACATAATCAATCGAGCTGGCTGGTCTTATTGTTGCTAAGTTGGTGGTAAATTTTCCGAGAGATCCGATAACACCATAATTATTGGTATATGACGAAGCGAGGTTGTACGTATCCGATTTATATGAAATCGGCTGAATATCTTTTAGTTGCTCGAACATTTTTAACGTGTTCTTTATACTATCAACAAACGTGTCACCAGGTGAACTGAATGTTAGTGAGCTGATCCACTCCATTCCTTGGAGAATAACTATGTCGACAAAGCCAACTCCGTCTCCACTTAGAGTGTCAACTTCTGGAGCGCACTTGCCAGAATACCAGGTCTCCAAATTCATCAGATCACCAGAGCGCTTATCGCAGAATTCTTTTCCATAATCTTGCATGGTCTTTACTCCGGGGATGTTGAAAAGATCGGTGGCGGCGTGAGATTGGGGGACAATGACAAGGGAAACTGTTATGAATACTGCAAGGAATATTAGGCTGAGAGATTTTTGAAGACGGGACATAGCTAAAAAAATTATACAGGAAAATGGGATAGTTTATATTTGGGAGTGTGTTCTGAGTTTACACTTCGCTGATGACGTCAAAACCCTTAAAACTTCCTGTAATAGCGAGACCAATGATTTTTCCGTCACAAATTCCTTTTTCTCTAATCTGTTTGGCTGTTTCGTTCAGAGTTGCCCCACTGCCAACAGCATCATCGATAAGAAGAATATTCCCATGATAAGATGTCTCGCTTACAACAATGGAATGTTGAGCGTTTTCTATACGATCAGTGAGCCGAGTGAGACTTTTCTGGGGAACGGCAACATCAGATACAATTTTTTTAATAGAAATGGTTCGGAGTTTGAGATGCAACCTTCCTTTTAGAACCGACATAAACTGTATCTGTCTCTTGACCGTAGGGGGGATAAAGCCAACACTGGTGATATTCTTGCTCGTGATCAATCTTTCTATGGCTGGAGTGATGGTATCGATTAGCTCGGTCATCAGTAAGGTTTGTTGACTTTGTTTGGCATAGAGTAATAGTTGTCCAAGCTTTGTTTTACCAAAGCGGTCGATGCTATAGAAATCAAGGTAGTAAAGATTGTCGAGAAAAACTTGGAGATAGGTATGTTTTAGTTTTGACAGACCGTTAATTAAACCTTGCCTTTTGTATTTTGAGAATTTGTTGACCATGGCCACATACTCACGTGCGGTTTTCTCGAAAGGTAGTTTTTGTTTTTCACACCACAAGAGAAAGCCATCAATGCCTGTAAGTTTTTTTCCCGTAGGGGTGATAAACAAATAATTTTGAGATATTACTCTTGTAAGGTGGGTTGGAAGAGAGTGGTGTGGTTGAGATGGTGGGTTTGAATTAATCTGATAATAGACGGTGGGGGGGCGACCTTTTTTGGTTAATACTCCGCTCTCCAATAGAGAGGACAATTGTTTGCGTACGGCTCGATCGGTGATGCCAAGATGGTCTGACAGTTCTTTTCCTGTGGCTTGGCGGTGCATTTGAAGGTAATTCCTTATAGCCTGGCTAGTCTTCATAAGATAGATTATAGCATAAAAGTTCCTAGTATACTAGGAACTAGGAACTTTTGTTTTGACGGACTAGGCTCGGAACGACAATGATAATATCACGAGTTATTTGCAGTAGATTTCGTCGGGTTGACAATGCGTACGAAATAGCGTACTATATGGGTATGGATGTAAAAATATATAGTGCCAGTGAGGCCAGACAGAATCTCTATGGCCTGATTAGAAGTGCCTCTACCGGTCTCAGAGCAATTGAGATAAACCTTCGTGGCAGTGAACCAGTGGTAATGATAAATAAGGCGGAAATGGAATCTTGGCTGGAGACCTTGGACCTTTTGTCTGGAAAAGAGGAACTTGAAACTGTTAGAAAAAGTATGGTTGATAGGAACTACATTTCCCATGGTGATCTTAGGAAAAAATTAGGTGTGTAATTTACAGTGAAAATTTTTTATACTAGTAAGGTTGAAAAACAGTTGACAGGGTTGCCTAAGGGAGAGCTAAAAAAAATATTTTCAAAAATAGAAAAGTTAAGCGATGAATCTGGTGCTGGCAAACCCTTGAAGGGAGAGTTTGACGGACTGTATTCTTTGAGAGCTTGGCCGTATCGAATTATATACAAGGTCGAGGAAGGAGCTTTGGTGATTTGTCTTTTGCTGGTAATGGTGGCAGTATAGGTCATAGTAAGGCAATTGTACTATAGTAAGGAGATGAGGTAAGCCTAAGGGATTAGAATTAGTCGAGGAGGCTGGATATTTTGACCCAGTAGGAGGCAGTATCTTGAATGTATTGGCGATTGCCGTAAAGAATTAGGAGATTTTTCATATTTATTCCACGAGAAACAAGTTGTCTTTTGGCTTCGAGAAAAGATTCTTTGAAGGCAACGGCATTTGGACCGGTAAGATTTGGAATATTGAAATTGATACCATAAATTTCTATCCGGAGAACAGACATAGGATCTTGACTGAGAGAATAAATATTAATAGTGGTTTTGAGATTGACCGAAGTTGAAAAATCCTCAACTCTAATGGGTAACATATCGACAATTTTATTTTTTTCGATGATAGCTATTTTGATGTCGCCGGATTTTGTTATTGCTTCAATCTGGGTCTGTTTTGGTATATCCAGTCTTTGAGTTTTGATGAAAACATGGGGATCATTGATTGATGGGGTCGCAGTGGAACGAGTGATGAGAAGTGGTACGGTTTCCAAAAAAGTTGACCTTTGAGATCGATATTGAAGAATTGCGACAAAGATCAAGAAGAAAAAAACAACTATTATGAAAGTGGGGATAAAATTTTTTTTGTTCATAGTCTATTAAAGTTATTTTTCCGAGAGGAATAAGCTAATAGCGGCAGTAAGAGAACCTGGGTGGTCGTGTATGGTGGGGGTTGTGGCGGTGCAGTCGTAGGTATATAAGAGGTACATAGTATCGTGTTCCGGAGAAATCCACCAGTTGGTTACGTATGGGTCGTCATATCCAATGGACTTGGGGGCACAAAATGTATAATTGAATTGGTAGGGAAATCCACTGGCACAAGTGGCTCGACAAGAGCCTGGTTCTTGAACTCCACCGTTACAGTTACACGCGCAAGTACCAGGACTGGTGGCACAAGTGGTGTCTGTCGCACAAGCGACTGTCATTCCACATTGGTTAGTGGAGGCACAATTATTGCTTCCTCCGGATTGACAGTTTTGATTCCCCCCCCCATTGTAATAAGAGAGAGCTTTGATGAGAGTAGTCATGTTGTTGATACTACCTCCGGCTTTTTCTAATAGCTCTTCAGCGGCAGCAACGGCCGATTCGGTTAGGCTGCGACCACCTAGAGAGGCTCCACTTTGGAGATCTAAGGTGGGATCATTATTTGCCTCTTCGAAGTGAATACCGGCCAATACTTCACAAGGGACACCTGTTTGTTCTTCGGCTTTGGCATAAGCTTCGGTGAGACTTTTGTCAGCATCTAGCTTAGTTTTAATATTGGAATTGAAATAATTTTCGGCTTTGGCGGATGGACGTGTGGGATTGGGATCGATCTTTTTGAATGCTTCACCGGTACAGGAGTCCGGAGTTTGTGTTGGAGTGGGGAGAGGAACACAGCGGGGGGAATTTTGGAGTGCTTTGGGAACGGCCCAACAGTTTTGTAAAATATGCATAGAGTCTTGGGCCAGATTATTGACCCTGTTTATGGGTTCGGCCGGATTGAGAATTTCGGAGTTACCGTTGGGGGCGGTGGCGGTATTGCCTGCGTTGACGCCGAGACCACGGTAGGAGACGAAGTTTCTGGCAATGGGAGCATCGATACTAGCATCGACTGTTTTGTCAATACCGTCCGGAAGCATCATTTTGTAAAAAGAGTATTGATCGTTGTTTACAACAGCTTCTTTGATATCGGTTTGTTTGGGATTGTTGAGGATGTTGAGGGTTTTGCCGTGTTTGATGCCTTCGACTGACCATTTTCTAGTACAGCACATACCACTTCCGGGATCTTTGTACTTGCCTGCCCAATCATTGATAGGGCAAGAGTCGTATTCCGTGTGACAATTATTGCCGTAGATGTCACAGACTTCTTTCTCATCTGGAGGACGACATTCCGGGTTGTAATTCCAGGCCAGCTTGTCTCCGGCAATCGAGATTACCTGATGATGATCGTCGGCAGGGATTTGATTGGGGTCTCCTTTGTGGCCCGCGGCAGTTTTGGGTGCCATTAGATGGTAACTGACGGGAAGTGGACAAGCAACGTTGTAATAGCCGTCTTTGACTTTTCCATTTAGATTGTCAATTTCATTTTCGGTGTAACCAACCTTTTTAAGTTCGTCGTCGGTAAATAAATTATTTACTTTGTTCCAAAGCCACCCCAGTGGGTTTGAAATAATGGCTACAGCTTCTTCCTCGATTCTTTCAAGGAAGCCTTTTTGAGCCAGCTTTACTTCCGGGAGGGATAAAGGAGTGTTTCCGATGCGATAGTCGGATATGCCTCTTGGGGAGGCATATTTATCAATAATCCACTGAGGTTGAAGGGCGGGAAGCATGCCAAATTTGGGGGAGAGAAGCCCTTGGTAAATGGCACCAACATAGGGAACACTTTCGCGAGACACGTTGGTTAGTCCTGGTTTGTTGGTGCCATAGCGGCCGGAGTTGTATTGATCAATAAGACGTGGGTTGTACCAAGGATCTTTAAAATACATTTCCTCTTCGAATTCATCTTTCTTTTTGACGATGTAGCTACGGGTACTATTGAAGTCCAAAGGAACGAAGGCGGCATATGGGCCGTCTAGGTCACCTCCAAAAGCACTGATGGCGGTTTCGTAGAGGCCAATGGACGCATCAACGAGCCAGCCAAGATCCAATTCGGTGGCCATTTCCCGCAAGTCTTGAAAAGTAGGTTTGAGAGACTGCGTGGCTTGAGCATATTCCGGACAGACCGGATAATCGGTAAGACAGCCGACACGAACGAAAGGCCAATGCCAGAAAAGGATAACTTGTTTACTTAAGGCGTTATAGAGTTTCTTGAAGCTAGTTTTTTTATCGAGACCGTTTCGGTCGGTGAAGTTGAAAATAATATTATCAATTTGGTCTTTGTCGGCCATATTTAAAACAAAAGAACGAAGATTGGCTTGGTTGGATGCGGGTAACAGACGCCAGTAGGTGCGATAGGCTTCGCGGGTGGGGCGCCCATGGTTGCCGGCGGTGTTTTGGGGATCGTATCCAGCTGAAAGATCCATGGGCCGTCCAAAAAGAGAGGTGTAGAGATAGTTTTGGGCGATAAAATCAGCAGAGTAGCTGGCTTCTGCGTCCACGCTAGGGCCATAACTACCGGTTTCGGCCTCGCGGACGTCGGTGTAGACGAGCATACTGACGGTGCAGTCAAAGTTGCCGCCTCCTGGAGCGGGGGGGCCACCCGGCCCCGATTCACCAATACCGCACATAGTGAACGGTTGGTCCTTTTCCGGTGTGAGGGAATTTAGAAAACGGTCGGCTGAATAGCGAACTACAGGTTCATAAATACAGGTTCGTTCGTATTGAAAAATGTCTACTTGAGTATTTTGGAAGTGATTCCAGCAAGCGCTGTTGGGGGGAAAAATTCCGTTTTGAGAGCCTAACTGTTTCCAGCAGTCTTCGGGGACGTCAGGATCATTTCCAATAGGAGTAATAGGGTCATCGATAATAGATTGGGCGACACAATGGAGGTCTAGGTCTTGAGGATATTTGATACAAACTTCTCCGGGAAGACACATGGTATTTCCACAAGTGACACCCACAGGAGGACCCGGATTGGGTCCGGTGATTACAGGGGTAGTGCCGGGAATAACTTTGGGGCCTGCAATTGAAGGTTTTGCCAACAAAAAAGACAAGAGAAGCAACGGTAAAATAACAAAGACAATTTTCTTCACTAAAGTGATTATACTTTGTAAGGAGAAAGGTTAAATACCGAACTGGGTGACTTGGGCTCCAGTAAAGTTTTCGATGAGGACAAGAGCCAGCCAAACTGCCGCCATGAGAATTAGACCGATGACCGCCCAGGTAAACATGGACCAAGCGCTAGCAATGGCTTTGGGTTCTGCTCCGGCGGTGGTCAAACGAATACCTGCCATGATGATAATGCCGACGGCAACTAAAGCAATCAGACCGGGAATTGGCTGGAGAATGTTGATAAGTAAACACGAGATTCCCTGAATGGAGGCAACGTCCGTGGCGTCTACACCAGCAACATTTTGGCCGACGCATAAACCGGACCACTCGACTGCTGCATAGGCTTGGGGGATAAAAGAAAAGGTCATAAGAATATTTTACATTGTATATTTCAGATTGTATATTTTTTTGCTGGCACTTCTGCACCACAGTGTAATCTATAAAAAAATCCCATAGCTCCGGGATTTTTTGTTAATTCTGGATTCCGGATCAAGTCCGGAATGACAATTCTTAATATGGCTTGGGGATGTTGATGTTTCCCTCGAAGACGTCAACGCCAAAGAAGTAGGCGATGAGTTTCATGAGAGCCCATGAAGCGGCAACGATGGCGAGGCCAACAACAGCGGCAGTGATACGGTTTCTGGCGGTTTCGGTTTTAGTTTTGTCACCTCCTGAGGTGAGCCATTCAATACCACCCATGACGAGGAAGGCAAAAGTAAGAATACCGGCGACTATGAAGGCGACCGAGATGCCTCTACTAATAAGAACACCGATGTCAGTGATCTTCATACCAGTTGGCTGAGGAACTCCGATGGTACCGCCTGCTGCTAGTGCTTGGGAAATTAAGGACATATTTTTTTATTTATTAATAATTTCGATTCGTATTTATAAGTATTATATATGATTTTGTGATTGTCAATTGCCGAGAGGACTTTCGGTACATAGAGCATCCAAATTAATACCGAAAAACTCAAGCACAATCATATAGACTGCATAACTGGAGGCGACAATGGCGAGGCCGATAAGGGCGGCGGAGATCATCTTTTGAGAAGATTCAATTTTGGCCTTGTCACCGCCTGAGGTAAGCCACTGTACACCACCCATGACCAGGTAAACAAAGAAGGCAATCCCGGAGATAATAAAGGTAGCCGCGACGAGATTACTAACCAGATGCCCGATGCAAGTGTAGCCGAAGAAGTTGTTCTTAGTGGCCATTTCTCCAATAGGGAGCTCGATATCGGCGGCAAACACCTGAGAAAGTTTTTGGAATATCATAGGGCGCTGGGGAAAATAGGTTTGAGAATATTAATCTTGAAGACAGCCTGAATGAAATAGGTGATGGCATAGGAGGCGACAAGAATGCCTACACCGATAACGGAACTGGTAATTTTTTTCTGGGCGTCATCGATCTTCGTTTTATCGCCACCCGAAGTGAGGTACTCGATGCCACCCCAGACAAGATAGATGATAAAAGCAATCCCGCCGACGGTAACGACGGTTTGCCAGAGACTGGCAATATAAAAAGCCAGGCCCTTGCCAGGATCGGTGGCATCCGGAATAGTAATGGCTTTGTTAATTATTTCTGGTGCGTCACCTGCGGCGGCTAAAAGTTTTGAAATCATATGTTAATTAGGAAATAAGGTTTTAAATGGACGGAGGATATCTAGCCCTAAGACCGCTCCGACAATGCCAATAATAAAATAGGAGGCGACTATAGCGATCAGTCCGATGGTTGCCTGAGTCATCTGAGTTTGGGCGCTGGAGACCTTGGCTTTGTCTCCACCGGCAGTAATCCATTCCAGACCACCTAGGGTGAAGAAGATGACGAAAGCGAGACTGCCGACTACAGTTATGGTAGTAATAATGTTGGATAGAAAGGTTCCGAGTCCGGTCTGAACAGCTCCACTAATGCCTGTTTGGAATGGCCCAACTCCTCCAACCTCAGATCCTAGAGGTATATCGGCGGCGTAGATAGTAGAAATAAGCTTGAACATTTAAATGGTCTGTAATTTGGGTAATAGAATCGCTCCGAAATCTCCAAAAAGGACTTGACTAATGATAGCTATGATAAGAAAACTTCCGGCAATGATGACTAAACCAATAAGACTCATGGTAATCTTATTTTGAGCCTCCGCGATCTTTCCTTTATCTCCTCCGGAGGTAATATATTGAAGTCCGCCTGAAAGAAGTTGCCAAAGGGCAAAGACACCGGCAACGACGACTATAAAACGAACTAGAGCAGAAATAATTCCCGTGGTCTGGGTAGTATCTTTGGGAATGCCGGCGGGAAGATCGATAGTACCAACTACATCAGCAGCTTGAGCGGATTTGACGATTAACTTATTTATTATATTGATCATGATTAAAAGAATTTAAAACCGATGACGGCACCCATAACTCGGGTGATAAGGAAAGCGGTGACGATAAGGATTAATCCGAGTATGCCATAGTTTAGCATGTTCTGGGCTTGCTCGATTTTTCCTTTATCTCCACTAGCGGAAATATAATTGAAACCAGCCAGAATAATGACGATAAAAGCCATGATTCCTGAAATAATGAGAATGTTGAATACCAGCGGATTGATGAGTTTCGAGAGTGTGGCCTCACTCCCACTTTCGAGTACTTTGGCAGGTGCATACCAATCTTCCAGGGGTACGGCGGCAAGAACTGATTTGATAATCATAATATTTATTCTCTTTATGGATTCCCGCTTTCGCGGGAATGACAGTATCTCTAAGTAAGGTGAGAGATATTATCATTTTACAGTAAAATCAGAGACATGGAAACAAAAAAGCTAGGACGGTGGTCTAAAGAGAAATTGATAGAAGTGGCCACAGAAGCAGATTCGAGACTAAGGAAGTATTGGGATGAAGAAATCGCGCCCGGTTTTGGATTTAATATGACTCAAAAAGGGCTAATCAAGAAAATGCTCTTTCATGCCAAAGAACATAATCTGAGGTCGGCAAAAAGGGCCCGAGCAGGATTTGTGATTTGGGGGTATATGTTAGGAAAAGAATCTGGATGGAGTGAGATTGCCACAGCTCGGAGTACCGAGATTCGCAATGACGGGGGGTGGAGTGAGACCCGCCCGCGCGTACACGGCATCTTCGACCTGCCGGACGGGCAGGTTGCCACGTCGAAAATACCTCCTCGCAATGACGGAGGGGAGATGGAGGGGGTGTGGAGGGCGGCAGAGGCGGTGGAGTTAGTTCAGACGGCGTTACTGATGCACGACGATTTCATGGATAGAGACTCGGTAAGAAGAGGAGGTCCTACAACGCAAATATTCCTTGGTGAGGGTGATGACCACTATGGAGAGTCGATGGCAGTTTGTCTTGGGGATGCAGTTTTGTGTTTAGGGTTCGAAAGATTATTGGATTGTGGTTTTGATGAAATCAGAACCAAGAGGGCAATGAAGCAATTTCTTCGAGGAATAACCAACACTGCTTTTGGGCAGGCGTATGACGCCAGCCTTTCAAAATTAGGGGAGATGACTGAAGAGAAAGTGATGAGCCTGCACCGAGCCAAGACAGCGATCTATACTTTCGAAAATCCGCTAATAATAGGAGGAATCTTGTCCGGGCTTTCACCGGAAGTTTTGACAATATTAAGAGAGTATGCGGTAGATGGGGGAATTGCCTTTCAGTTACAAGACGACATCCTCGGTGTATTTGGTGATGAAGAGAAAACAGGAAAATCGGCTAACTCGGATTTGCTACAAGGAAAGGTGACTTTGTTGCTAGTAAAAGTCATGGAATTAGGAACAGAAAAACATAAAGAGAGTTTGATGGAAGTTTGGGGAAAACTGAGGGCGAATAAAAAGGCTATTGACGGGGCGAAAAAGGCGATCCTCGAAAGTGGGGCGTGTAAATATTCGATAGAAGTGGCAAAAAATTATGCCGAGAAAGCGGCCGAAACAGCGTCTAAATTACGAGGGAGAGGATTGAATGATGAGGCAATTGATTATTTGGAAGGGATTGCGAGGTATATGGTGGAAAGGGAGGTCTGAGGTCTCACTTTTTGGTTCGAAGTGCGCAAAATATCGTACTCGACCTCCGTCCCTCGAGTACGAGTGCGGATCCGCTCCGTGCGACATTTTGCTTGCCCTTCTGTACCAAAGTTCGACCTGATATGTTGATGTGGCAAATTGTGAGAGTGTTTGGAAGGATGGGTGTTTTAGGATGGAGTTTATGGAAATACCTAGACACTGGCGGGAACAACCAACAAGGATGAGGTTTGACGGAAGAGAAAAAATATTAAAGGGTTCTGATATGACCATATTTAAATATCCAGGTGGATCGATACCCTTAGTTGGTGATTTTGAGTTGGTTAGGAGCAGATTTGAAAGTAAGGGTTTTAGTCCTGAGGCAACTGATGAAATATTATTTCGCCTTTGGGGTGGAATCCCCGCCGAAGCGGCGATCTCTTTTGGCGAAGTCATCAATAGCTTCCATCAGTTTGTCGGGAGTGAAATCGGGGAATAGAGTAGGGGTGAAGTAAAGCTCTGAGTAAACAGATTGCCAAGGGAGGTATCCTGAAGTCCTTTGTTCTCCTCCGGTGCGGATAATCAGATCAGGGTCTGGTATACCCTCTGTGTCCAGGTGGGATGAAAAAACTTCTTCAGTGATTTGGTCAGCGGGAATTTTGTCGGTAATGATTTTTTTGACAGCCCGAACGATCTCGTCCCGCCCGCCATAATTTAGGGCGAAAGATACGGTTATTTTGTTGTTATTGGCTGATCGGGTAAGCATATCAAGAGATTTTTTGGAAATATCTTCGGGAAAGCGACTCATATCACCCAGAAGATTAAGTTTGGCCCCTCTTTTGATAAACCGAAGAGCAAGAGTTCCAAATGCCAATCTAAATATTTCCAGAATTCCTTTAACTTCTTTCTCCTCACGTTTCCAGTTTTCGGTTGAGAAAGCCCAAAAAGTTACATAAGGTATACCGAGATCGACACATTTCTCGATCAGGGGCTCGATGGTGTGGTTGGCGGCGAATTGATGACCTTTGACAGGATTTAGTCCTCGTGCTCTAGCCCAACGACGGTTGCCATCCATCATGATCGCAATATGTTTGATTGGGGTATCCATCTGGGAAATTATACCAAAATAGATTAAATTAGACTGCCGATACCTAAGAAAGAAAGAACAATTTTGACAACTAGATAGGCCACAAAGGACATAATCAAACCAAGTAGGCTATTGGTAAATCTGGTGGTGGCTCCCGCGACCTTCTTCGGGTCTCCGGAACTCATCATGTATTCCCAGCCAGCTATGATGAGACTGGCAAAGAAAAAAAGTCCGACGATGACGAAAATAAGATTGATGAGATCCTTTGAGAATAAACTGGCTAGATCGGTAAAAGATTTTGCACCAATTGCCGTAGCGGTGTCCTTTTCTAGACCTGAAATATCTACTTTGTCGACTGCCAGTACTAGATTAATTAAGGACATGGTTTATTTTAGACCGGGTAGACCAAGAATGTCGACACCGATAAGCCTTAATAAAAAGACGGAAAGGATAATAAAAATTAATCCGGAAATGGCGGAAGTAATAATTTCTTGACCTTCCTTTAACTTATCAGGGATACCGGCCGAGGTGGTGATGATAAAGACTCCAAAAAGCATGAGAATAAGAGCCAGCCCTCCGCCCAAACCAACCGCGATTTTGATGACTGAGGTAAAAAATGAGTTTGAGCCAGTTTCGACTGAGGTTGAGATACATCCAAGGGCTGTATCCACCATGTTGTCGCCACATGTTCCTTGAGGGGTTACAAAGTCTGCATTGATGGTGGCGGGAAAAATAAGAAAACACACAAAAAAAGATGTGATTAGAAGTTGAAAGAGATATTTCATGCACTGTAATTTTATCATGATGGGTTAGAATTAGAGAGATGAAGTGGAGATATTTTTTATTGTTGGTGATAATGCTATCTTTGGGTGCCGGTATGCGGTCGGTGGCGGCGATCGATTGTTCTGAGGGGAATATCAACAATTTGGCGATTGAACAGCTGGAAATATGTAAAAATGAATCGCAAAAAGAACTGGATATGTCCCTGGCGGCAACAGCGCCTTTGGAAACGGAAATCAAGAAACTGGGAGCCAGGATAGCGGCGCTACAAAAAGGGATCAATACAGCTCTGGCTAAACTAAAAACCACCGAAATTGGAATTAAAGAAAGAAGTGAAAAGGTGTCGACTCAATACCTGGTATTGGCAGTGAAGATAAGGGGGATGTATATCAGGCTCCGATCCGAACCATTATGGGTGAGCTTGCTTTCCAGTAGCAGTATGGGAGAGGCTAGAAGAGAACTAGCCTACAGACAAGAGAGCAACGATAAAGACAAACAAGTAATAGTTAGTTTGGTGCAAGAAATTGGCCAACTGGAAGAAGATAAAAAAACTTTGGAGAAACAAAAGGAACAACTCAGTAAACTGCAGGCGGAACTGGATAAACAAAATCTATTTTTTCAGGCTGAGGTAAAAAAAGCCAAAGCCTATCAGAGCGATTTGTCGGGAAAGATCGCGCAGCTTTCCTCAAAACAACAACAACTTTTGGCAGAAAAATTAGGTAGTTTGAATCTTCCCACTAGCTTGGGAGGTGGAGCGCTAAGTTGTACGGACGATCGGAAGCTCGACCCCGGTTTTTCTAATGCATACGCCTTTTTTACTTATGGCATTCCCCATAGAGTGGGTATGGATCAGTATGGAGCCTATGGAAGAGCAAAGGAAGGGCAAACATATGATCAAATTCTGAAATCATATTTTAATTTTGATGATTATAGAGATGAAGGTAATAGAACAATAAAGGTGAATAACAGTAATGAGATTGGTAAGGGTAGTATCGTTTGGACCGGAAGTTTAGAAGAATATATAAAACGAATATATGAGATTCCCAGTAGTTGGCCCTCTGCCGCCTTGGAGGCTCAAGCAATTGCGGCACGTTCTTATGCTTTGGCAGTGACAAATAATGGTGAACAATCGATTTGTGCTAATCAACATTGTCAGGTTTTTAAAGCTGAGCCAAAAGGAGGCGATTGGGACAGTGCGGTCGGAAGAACTACGGGGAAAGTAATGGTTGTTGATGGTAAGGCGATTACCGCCTGGTATGCTTCGACTGCTGGTGGCTATACTTTTACAAACTCGGATATATGGGGAGGATCGCAAAGATCCTGGACAAAAAGGTTGCGTGATACCCATGGTGATGTTGGTGGGTGGGGAGATTTGCAAAGTAAGGCATATGACAGAGATTCTCCTTGTTTTTATGCCGCACAAGGCTGGAGAACTCAGTACAACAAATCAGCATGGCTAAAGTCTGAAGAAGTGGCTGACATTGTTAATGTGCTTCTGTTGGCACAAAGAGACTCTTCGACGCAAAATCACTTATCTCAAATTGATAAGCCCAATCCTGATGGTACAGATACCTGGGATATGGAGAAAGTAAAATCTGAACTGCGGAACAAGGGTGGAAAATCGTTTAATAGTATTTCAAATGTTAGCGTGTCGGCAGATTTTGGAATTGGGAAAACAGCCAATGTCATGGTTTCAGGTGACGCTGGTTCTCAGACGTTTTCGGCCAATGATTTTATCAACTATTTCAACTTAAGGGCACCAGCCAATATTCAGATTGTGGGACCATTGTTCAATATTGAGAAGAAGTAAACAGGTCTTGACAAAAGACCTGTTTAGCGGTTATGATTATGGCTATGATAAACGTTTCAATTTCTGATCTAAAAACCAACCCCGCCAGTATTATTCTCCAATCAGTCGAGTATCCAGTGGCCATTCAAAAAAGAAGCAAAACCCAAGCATATTTGGTGGGAAAAGACATTTTTGAAAAGTTGGTCACCCATTTGGAGGACCAAGTTGATAAGGAGGCCATAGGACAGACTGATTTTAGTAAAGGTAGGGATTTTGAAGAAGTAGCCGCAGAATTGGGATTATGAAGATCACTTTGTCCAGTAAGGCAGAGAGACAGTATAAAAGTTTAGGGAAGGCTGTGCAAATTATCACGACCAAACGAATTCGTGATTTAGGAAATGGTGAGCGGATACAAGAAAAGAAATTAAGCGGTTATAAAGATATTTTTCGGACGAGGGTCGGGGATTACAGATTAGTTTATAAGAAGACATCTACAGAAGTATTTATCGTATTAATCGGACACAGAAGAGAAATTTACCGTTTGCTGAAGGATTTGTTTTGATTTGGGAGGGGATGGATTGCTTCTTTCCGCCTACCGGTGGGTAAATTTGGTACAATTAGATATGCCGGAAGTTTTTAAAGCAGAAAACGTAAAAGCGGAGTCTGAGGAGATAAAAAAGTTGTTAAGCGGAGGTTTTTCCGGTAGGTCTTTTGGTTCTTGCGTTCCTCGCCCTCACAAATTTAGGTTTGAAGCCCAGCAGGATGATGAAACAGTTTTGCTATTGGGAAGAAGACATCTCGTAACCAATTTGAGATGGATAACTATGTTGTGTTTTGCTTTTGTAATTCCGTTTGTTTGGGGAGAGTTCCCCTTTTTGAAAGCGCTAGATGGCAATACACTCGTGAGTGTCACTATGCTTTGGTATATGGGACTGATATTCTATGGGATGCAAAGTTTTCTTATGTGGTTTTACAATGTTTATATAATTACGAATGAGAGATTGGTGGATGTAGACTTTGTAGGTTTGTTGAGTAAAACGGTCAATGTAGCTCAGATTTCTAGGGTCGAAGATGTCAATTATACCCAGAAGGGGATACTCGCAAGTTTTTTTAATTATGGGGATGTGATAATGCAAACTGCATCAGAGCAAAGAACTCCAGACACAGTGGGTGAGATGTCGGCGTTTACCTTTGAATCGGTAGCCTTTCCAGACAAGGTGGCCGGAGTAATTTCTCAATTAACAGAGGAAGCGGAAAAACCATGGAAATAATACCAGGAGTGACGATAAACCTAAGTATGATTGTGAGTTTTATGGTAAAGATCTCAATGATACTTTTTTTGATTCTTTCTATTATTATGGTGAGGCAGGAGAGTTTGATGGACAAAGTGGTTAATCTTCCAATTGGGAAAAGTTTGAAGATTTTAACTTGGGGATATTTTTTATTTTCTTTTTTCGTGACAGTTATAATACTATTAGCTTAAGGAAGGATTACCTGCCCAACAATGAATACTGGCTTAGGATTATCTTTTTGGAGAGTTGTAAACGAGGAAGGTTCTAATGGCTGGGCACAGATCTATGCACGGATTCCTTTTGATGATAAAGAGCTGATGAATAAAGGGGCGCTTTTCGGCGTCATATTCGACGAAAATACAGATAATTGGGCAGAAAGAGACGCTGAGCAGATGGCTTGGGTCGAAGAATATTTTAACAAATTAGAATTTGCAGGAGATCTGGGAGATTTTGGGAAAAGATGGGAGGAAAAATTTCCTAATTTAAATGGGGTTTGGGTTTGGATTAGTTATACAGAAGGAAGGCGGGAAATGAGAATCGCAGGATGGGGGATAGTTAAGGTGGTACTAACACGTAATCAGCAAGAATATAATTTTACCGAAAGACTGTTTCCAGGTAAGGTGGTGAAAGGGATCGTTTTGAGTGGAGATAAGATGGTGATTTTAGCCGGAAAGGTTAAAGAAGAGATTTTCGGAAGATCGTCAGCGGCGATAGAAGAAGATGTCCGACGATGGAATCGCGAACTGGTTGAAGAAAATGTCGCGGCTGCTGGACTGGTATTAAATTTTAATGAATTACTGGAGCACGAAATCAAAAATGTTGAGATTGATGAATATACGGAACAAAATAACAAAGTTACCGAAGTGAATGATAAAAAACCGGTTTTAGATTTGGCGGAAGACAAGTTGGTGGGTCCGATTGGTTGGAAAGAAAAATTAATAAATAAATGGCTGGAGTTCCGTCCAGTTAAACAGAAAGGTTTGGCGGAGAGAGGAATGCTACCCAAAAGAAAAAGATGGTCGATGTTTTTGGGGGTATTATTTTTACTCTTTCTTTTGGTAAGTATCATTACGGGTTCGATAAAAATGAAAGCTACTGCCGAGCAAAAAAAATGGCAGGGTTTTTCCGAACCGATAGAAAAGAATGTGTTAGAGGCAAATGGTTTAGTTGCGATTAATTCCTCAGGGGCGAAGAAGTTAATTGAAGATGCCAGGTCAGCTTTTGACGAAGGTAAGGATCAATTTGTTTTTGGTAAATATAGCAAGGAAGTCTTGAATTTGGAAAAAATGATCAATGATGGATGGGCGGAAGCCTCGGGTGAGAAAGAAAGCCAAATTGAAGAAATCTTAAATATTGATTTGGTTAGACAGGGATTTAAAGGTAATCGTCTTGGTTTGCAGAACAATAATCAATTGTTAATACTTGATACAACCATGGGAGTAGTGGCTACGGCGGAAGTAAAGACAAAGGATATAAAAGTAGTGGCCGGTAAAGGGGAGGGTTTGGGTTGGCTGGACGCAGTCGGAGATGGAAATAAAGTGATGGTACTAAGCAATGATGGAATTAGAAATGCGGTGTCCGGTGTCGATCTGACCAAATTTGACTCAGCAGTGGCCAAACCAGTGGCGTTGGGCAGTTTTGGAGGTAACTTGTATGTACTTGATCAGGGAAATAAAGAAATATACAAGTATGTGGCGGTTGGGGAGAGCTTTGGTAACAGGACTAGATGGCTTAAACAAGATCAATCGATGAGTTACGAGCCGGTAGATATGGCGATAGATAGTGATGTTTGGATAGCATATAGGAAAGGAGAAGTTGAAAAATTTAGAAGAGGATATAGAGAACAATTTTCTTTGAGTGGTCTTCCGGCTGATATACAAGTAAAACGAGCGGCGGTAGAAACAGACGGAAAAAGATTGGCATTGCTTGATTCAAGTCATGGATGGGTGGTGATATGCAGTAAAGAAACTGGAATCTGCAGCCAAGTATTGAAGTCAGATCGATTAACCGAGGCGACAGATGTTGAATTTGACGGACAAGGGAATCTGATGGTGTTGGTAGGAGGGACTGTAGGAGTGATGAAATAGGAATTGAAGTCTTCGGTCGATATTTGTCATTGCGAGGAGCAAAGCGACGTGGCAATCTCCGAGTCGGGGATTGCTTCAGCTTGAATACAAGATTCGCAATGACGAGGGTATGTACAACCAAAAAATCCACCGCGAGGGGGGACATTTGTTTTATGTGGAGACGGAGGGAGTCGAACCCTCGTCTGGAGTAATCTGAGTACAGAGTCTACAAGCTTAGATTGCCGATTTTCCATAAAGCTTCAGGCAAACAAGAACACTTTATGGTCGATTTAGAATAAGTTAGTCCTCAAGCCTAAATCAAACTTGAAGCATTCAATCCGGTATTTTATCGCCCTAAAAGTAGCCCGGGATCCGCCGGCTCTCAAGACGTCTTTAAGCTACGGTTTAGGCAAAAGCGTAAACAGGAGCGAAAGATTTGATATCGTTAGCCAAGGATTTGACTCCACTAGCCACGAAACCAAGTAACTTGTCTTCTTTATTGACAGTTGTATTTTGGTCTGTTTAACCCCTATTACCAAAGGAGGCTTGCATCTGTAAACGTACTATCCCATCGATTCCTGTCGTCCCCAATACCTATAATATATCACGAATGAGCGTAAAATGCAAACTGAACCGCGTGGAGTGAGATTGCCACGGTTCGGGGTACCGAAACTCGCAATGACGGTTGGTTAGGCGCGAAGACCTCGGAGAAAACCGACTTTTTCGGTTAAATTGACGCCCATCATTTGATCACGGCTTGCTTGCATAACAACAGCGGCTAGAAATAGGTCAAATTCATTTTCATCCATCGCCTTAATTTTGGACTTGATACCTTCTTGATACCTTTTTAGGCTCATTTTAGCCGTAAATTCACCTCCCCAAGGATACTTGGCAACACATTCAGGAATAATTTTGGTCCAGAATAGATCCATTTTTTGTCCTTTCATCTATTGGTTTTTAAACGTCTCGCTAAGCTCAGGTTTGAGACCCTTTTTTTAATCAACTCACGCTTTTCAAACTTCTTTTTGCCTCGAACTAGTGCAATTTCTATCTTCACGAGACTACCCTTATTATACAACTTCAGAGGCACCAAAGTCAACCCGGCTGATCTCATTTTTGTTTGGATAGCCACGATTTCAGTCTTGTGGAGGAGAAGTTTTCTGGTGCGGGCAGGATCATAATCCGGTAAACTGGAAAACTTATATTTTTGAATATTAAGACCAATGAGATAGGCACCGTTTGCTTGAAGAAGAACCCGAGCTCCGGCGAAGTTGGCTCCACCGCTTCTGATGCTTTTAACCTCGGCTCCAGTCAGCTCAAGGCCAGCCTCAAAAGACTCAATAATCTCGTAATCAAAGTAGGCCTTTTTGTTCTGGATGTTCACAAGGCTATTTTACATTGCACATTGTACATTTCACATTTACATTGAATATATGATTCGGGAGGCGACAATCGACTTCATTTTTCCAAAAACATGTGTTGGATGCGGGGTTTGGGGAAGTTTTTTGTGTAAAGGGTGTCAGGAGAGACTTGATTTTGTCGAGCAAATATGCCCGATGTGCGGAGAGGAATCTCTCATGGGATGGACCCATCCAAAATGTAGAACTAGACATGGTATGGATGGATTGATTGCCATATATGAATATCAGGAACCCGTTGCTCGGGCAGTGGTGGATAGCATCAAGTACGGGTTTAATCGCGGGTTGATGGGTGTGGTGTTGAATAATTTTACTTTTGAAACGGGTGTTAATTTTGACTTTCTTGTGCCGGTGCCTTTATATTTTTACAGAGAAAATTGGAGGGGATTTAATCAAGCGGAAGAACTGGGAAAGGTTATTGGTTCAAAGTTAATGGTTCCGGTGGAGAATGTTCTGGCAAGAATGAAAAATACAAAGCAGCAGGCGTTAATGAAAACGAGGGAAGAGCGACAAAAGAACATAGAAAACGCTTTTGTCGCAGATTGTAGATTCCAGAAGTCAGATATCAAGGGAAAGAAGATATTGTTGGTGGATGATGTTTTTACAAGTGGAGCAGATATGAGAGAATGTACCAAAGTGTTGAAAAAAGCAGGGGCGGAGGTGGTGTGGGGGCTGGCACTTGCTCACTAAACGTTTACAATATAAGTTGTGAAACGGGATTTTATTTTGGGATTGATTTTGGTTTTTGTATTTTTAATTGTGGGTATGGGGGTACGTCAAATAATTTCCGGACGGATGGTAAAAGTGGAGACAACGAGGATTTCTGTGGTGACATCGTTCTATCCTTTGTATTTTCTGGCAGGTGAGATAGGTAAAGAAATGATCGTGGTTAGCAACATTACTCCGACAGGGATAGAACCTCACGATTATGAGCCGACAGCCAGGGATATGGCGGAAATTCAGAAAGCAAAGCTATTGATTCTTAATGGGGGAAAATTCGAAGCATGGGGAGAAAAGATAAAAAACGAGTTGAAAAATGTATTGATAGTGGAAGCTTCTCAAGGATTGGTGAAAGGGAATGATACCCATGTTTGGTTATCACCGAAGCTCTTCAAACAGGAAGCTCAAGCAATACTTGCAGGGTTGGTGCAAATTGACCCGGACAATATTAATTACTATTCAGATAACGAAAGAATTTTAGAAAGCAAACTTGATAGATTAACAGAGAAATACAGAAAGGGACTGATCGATTGTCGAGGCCAGGAAATTATTACTTCTCATGCGGCTTTTGGCTATCTGACTAGTGAATTTGGGTTGAAACAGGTGGCGGTAGCTGGCTTGTCTCCCGATGAAGAGCCTTCGATAAAACAATTGACGGAAGTGGCCAAGATTGCCCGAAGAGATGGAATTAAATACATTTTCTTTGAGAGACTGGTAAGCCCTAGATTAGCCGAAACAGTGGCAGAGGAGGTTGGGGCAAAAATTTTAGTATTGGACCCGATCGAAGGAATAAGTAATAATGATATTGCAGAAGGAAAAAATTACTTAACCCTGATGGAGGAAAATTTATCAAATTTACGGATAGCACTTGAATGCCGGTAGATCATACAAATAATATAATTGAAGTTGAGGGAGTATCGTTTGCTTATAACGAGAACTTGGTCCTAGAGAATGTCTACCTAAATATTCACAAAGGGGATTATTTGGGAATAATTGGACCAAATGGTGGCGGAAAAACGACGCTAATTAAGATAATGCTAAGGCTTTTGTCTTCATCTAAAGGAACCATAAAAATGTTTGGTCAGGATATCCATGATTTCAAAGAGTGGTCCAGGATTGGATATGTACCCCAGAAAGTAATTAATTTCGATGTTAACTTTCCAGCAACCGTATTCGAAGTAGTAGCGATGGGCAGATATGGCAAATTAGGATTGTTTAAGTCTTTGACCAAAGAAGATAAAAGAATAATTAATGAAGCTCTCAGACAGGTGGAAATGTACGAATTCAGAGATAGAATCATTGGAGATCTTTCCGGAGGTCAACAACAAAGAATATTTATTGCAAGAGCCCTGGCGGGACAACCGGAGGTTATTTTTCTGGACGAACCGATGGCTGGGGTTGATGTAATGGCTCAAGATCAGTTTTATCAACTGTTGAAAAGACTGAACCGTGAACTGGAACTGACGTTGGTGTTTGTCTCGCACGATATTGAGGCGGTAGTGAATGAGGTAACGGAAATTGCTTTTGTGAACAGAAGTTTGAGCTATGACAACAACCCTAAAAACTTCAGCAAAGGCGACTTGGAAAAACTCTATGGAGACAATAAATTTATTCATCACCACAAACATGCTTGATCTATTCCAATACGGTTTTGCGATTCGAGGCCTTGAGGCCGGGATCATTATTGGACTGATTGCTCCTCTGATCGGTATATTCTTAGTCTTGAGACGTTATTCTTTAATCGCTGATACTCTTGCCCACGTATCACTCGCTGGGATCTCGATTGGTTTTTTGTTAGAAATTAATCCTATTTTGACGGCGATGGTGTCGACGATTTTGTCTTCGGTGGTGATAGAAAGGCTCAGGATTTCTAAGAAAATATATGGAGAGTCGGCTTTGGCGATTTTTCTATCTGGTAGTTTGGCTTTGGCTGTAGTGCTGATTAGCTTAGCCCATGGTTTCAATGTGGGCTTATTGAATTATCTGTTTGGATCAATAGTAACTGTAAGTCAAACCGATCTTTACATTATCGGTGCTTTGGGAGTAGTGGTGATGATGGTGATATTTATCTTTTATAAAGAACTTGTTTTTATTACTTTTGATGAAGAGTCGGCTCAGGTGAATGGTATTCCGACGAGATTCATTAATACATGCCTTATTGTCTTAGCGGCGTTAACAGTATCTTTGTCGATTCCTATTGTAGGAGTATTGCTGATATCGGCATTGATGGTAATACCGGTAGTGACAGCTCTGCAATTTCGAAGGAGTTTTATCAGGACGATAATGATAGCCGAACTGGTATCTTTGTTTTCGGTAGTAGTGGGAATTTTTTCTTCGTTTTATCTGGATTTATCTACCGGTGGGACAATCGTTTTAGTTTCGTTGTTTGTATTCGGAGTTTCCTTGGCGATTAGAAGGAGATAGAGTGAGGAATAATTAGAAGATCTAGTCGAGACAACTTGGTTCACGCATTTCAAAACACCTCATTATGGTACACGAGTAGCCGTCCCTTGTTTTATAACAGTGATTACATCCATCAGAATAGGTTTGACATCCTTGATCAATTAGTTTTTGTATCTTAACGGTATCGGTTTGGTAACCTCCTGTGGTATCTTTTGGGCGACAAGGAATATCCCCACAATTTCCGTATAAGAAGCAAAATCCTTTTTCGTCAATAGTACATTTCCAATTTTGTAGGCTTTCCAAAACTGAAGGCCCCCATACAATTCCGGTATATTCACACACTGGTGTTTTCCATGGTAGCCCCAACATTGTCTTGTAAGGTTTGGGTAATAAAATGCATGAACCGTTCAAGTTCGTAACATAATTAGGAACCGAATAAAGCGTTAGAAAAAGGAGAACGAGGAAACCTCCCAAGAAAAGCCCGATCTTTACGTAAAGGTTATTTTTTCTTATGTTTGGCATATTGTTGTGTGCTCATTTTAGAATAGTATGTCTGTTGCGGAGGCGGTGGGATTCGAACCCACGGGGCCTTGTTAGGCCGCAGGTTAGCAACCTGCTCGAATAACCACTATCGGACGCCTCCAACAAACTCTATTTTAACAGCTATTCTCGGTTTCCTAGCCTCACAAATGATAAAATAGAGTTCTCGGAGAGCGGGCAGGACGGTAATGCGTCAGTCTTGAAAACTGATGAGCGCAAGCTCTAACAGGTTCGACCCCTGTGCTCTCCGCCTTTAATTTGACATTATATTCGGGTTTTGTTAGTATTAATTATGAGAGACAGAAACTTGGTTGAGTATGTGCAAGAGCTTTTCAAATCAGGACTTAGAAAGTGTGAAATTGTCGAGATGTTACATCAGGATGCTACGAATATCAGTCGTTGGTGCAGAAAATCGACTGTTTTTGATACACTCGAAAAACCTGTTACCCGCCAAGAAAGAACTCGTCAATCTTTGTATGAGTTTGATAAGATCATTTTGATCTAAACAAAAATATTGCAAAAGTTTTGTTGGCTATGCTTTATTGGTGTGAAGGAGCTAAATATCCAGGCACGAACAGGATAGAATTTGTCTGTAGTGACGAAAATATGCAAGTAGTTTTTATAAAACTCATGCGGAAGGCTTTCTATGGAGAACTGGTAGAAAATAAATTCAGAGTAATGCTTCAGCTCCACACTACTCATAATGTCAATAAATCAGTGGATTACTGGTCTCATATATTAGACATACCAATTTCTCAGTTTGTAAAACCTCATATAACTGTAAAGAAAGGAACTAGATATCGTCATGTCTACAATGGTACAGCATCAGTTTACTAAACTGACGCGCGAAAGCGCTTGTCGGTTCGAATCCGGCCTCCTCCGCCAAATTGAGTGGTCTCCTATGCTAAGATGAATTGTGGCTACAGAAGATATAGAAATAAGGGATTTAAGTGAAAAGATATTGTTGGAGTTTGAGGCATATGATCGGCCTCACAAGGTTTGGAGTAAGGAGTTTTATAGTTCGGTGATTGTAATTGCCTTTTTGGTGTCGATTATTTTCTATTTTATTGAAGGTGTCATGCTGGTGGTGGTGATCTGGGCACTGGTGTTTATGCTCTGGGCGATGGCTAAATCGAAACCGAGCATGATAACATCGACGCTGACTTCTTGGGGTCTGAAGTCTTTTGATAAGACGTACCGCTACGAAGAGATGACATCTTTTTGGTTTGAAACCAAATGGAGTACCCGGCTGTTAAGGATAAATTTGGTGGCGGTACCGTGGCATCTGGTGGTAGTGATCGACCCGAAAATAGAGGAAGAATTGAAGAATCTGATGCTGGAAAGAGTAATTTTCCAGGAACCGCCCGTGACTTGGGTCGACCGGGCCTTGAAGTGGGTGGGGGAGAAAATGCCTTTGGAGTGAGGAAAAATGCCCCGTAGATGGTAAAATAAGTGTTTGTTCGTGTATGAGTCCGTAGCTCAGCTGGATAGAGCAATTGCTTGCGGAGCAATAGGTCGTGCGTTCGAATCGCACCGGGCTCACTTTTTGGAGGATGGGCAGGACGGTAATGCGTTGGTTTCGAAAACCAATGAGCGCAAGCTCTAACAGGTTCGACCCCTGTATCCTCCGCCTACGGCGGACAGGTCCGCAGATTACGTATCCGTAGCTCAACTGGATAGAGTACTTCCCTCCGAAGGAAGTGGTTGTGCGTTCGAATCGCACCGGGTACACAAAAGTGTAGAATATTGGGCATGATTGAAATGGACAGAGACCCAATCTTTGCTGAGATTAAAGAAAAGATGAGTAAGTTAGGGATTGATGGAGTTTTGTTTGATTTGGACGATACTCTTATTTACACGAGCGAAATATTTATCAGATTTATGGAGATGTATGCAATAGAAGTGGCGGGGAAAATAGGAGTTGAGACGGAAGAACTAATGAATGCGTTACAAGAGATCAACGACGAAGAATACAAATCCATGAGGGTAAATCCAAAAAGGTGGGAGGCGGTGGTAGAAAAATTAGCAAAACATTTTGATCGTGGGGAAAAAGAAATTGTGGATAATTTGGATATTTTGATAAATATTTACAGTATTGAACCCAGAATGAGGACGGGAGTAAGAACAATGTTGAAAATATTGAAGGAGAGCGGGGTTAAGATGGGATTAGTAACCCATGCGAACGTAGAGTGGACAAAATATAAATTGGATCGATTAGGACTTTGGAATTACTTTGATCAGGTAATTATCGTAGACGAGAATGGACACAAACGGGCAGACGATTGGAAAAAAGGCATGGATCTACTGGGAGTAATTCCTGAGCGGTGTTTGGTGGTAGGTGATAGTTTGGGGGGAGATGTACGACCTGGGGACGAATTGGGCGCCAGAACAGTGTACTTGCCTAGCCCGTGGTCTGTCTATAGACAAGGGGGGATACCAACAAGAACGGTGGTTATTAATGAGATTTTTGAATTACTCGCGGCTTTGGATCGATTAGAGTAAAATATACAGGTTCGACGGAGGAGTCGGATAGTGGTCCATTCCACACGCTTGGAAAGCGTGCAGGCTTCGGCTTACGTGGGTTCGAATCCCACCTCCTCCGCCAATTTTCACTTTTTGTGAAATCGTAAGAAATAGCCTCGGCGCAAAGCGCCTCTGATTGTGCCTTAGTAGCGGGCTTTTTTTCTAGTTCTAACCTTTGGTATTCCTTTTGGCGAAGACATGATGTACCAAGATTCAACTGGACTGGTTTTCCTCAATTACAGTTCCGCATTCGGATTTATTGGCAACATCTTTTTTGCACTCAAAAAAATTAAAACGCTATTCGGAATACCGTCTCGCGCGGCTGGCTGGTTCTATCGTGGTATTGGCTCAATGGTATCTCTAAAATATATTCAAACTGATCAAGGAAAAGTGAGAAGTCATCCTATGTTATGGGCGTTTCTTATTCCACTAATTTTGATTGGGATTTCGTTTTGTTGGTATTATGTTTAGGGTGACACTTCTTTACTTTTCTAGCCGCAAGATTTTTTCCGAAAGAATTGGGAGCTTTAATCATTCCGACGATTGTTAAGAAATATATGCGTGCCTAAACAAAAAGGGTTGTACAATCTAAAGTGGATTGATACTAATAAAACCCAAAGATGGAAGATCAAGTTGAGGAAGTAAAGAGAAAAACAGACATTGTCGGTGTTGTTTCCCAGTATGTGAGCTTAAAAAAGATGGGAAGACATCATAAAGGCCTGTGTCCTTTTCATAGCGAAAAGACTCCCTCTTTTATGGTCAACGAGGAGATGGGTCTCTATAAATGCTTTGGTTGCGGTGCTGGAGGGGACGTAATTAAGTTTTTGATGGAGATAGAAGGAATCGATTTTCGAGAGGCGTTAGAGAGATTAGCAGAAAAGGTAGGAGTTAAATTGGAAATGAGAAAGTTCGGTATGGATGGGGACAAACAAAAACTACTCGAAGTAATGGAATTAGCAGCTCGTTATTATCATTGGTTATTAACGGAGAGTAAGTCAGGGGAGGAGGCACGAAAATATTTGAAGGATAGAAAAATTAATACCAAACTAATAGAGACTTTTAATCTGGGTTTTTCGCTTTCAGAGTGGAACAGTTTAATTGACTATTTGATAAAGAAAAAAGGATATTCAGAAGAAATACTCGAAAAAGCTGGCTTAATTAGTAAAAGAAGCGGCGGAGGATATTACGATAAATTTAGAGGCAGGATAATGTTTCCTCTTCAGGATTCGAGTGGTAAGGTGGTGGGCTTTACGGGAAGAATATTGCCGATCCTGGCAAAAGAGGGTGAACCAAAATACTTGAACTCACCGGAAACCGAGATTTACCATAAAGGACGAATCCTTTATGGTTTTTACCAGGCAAGACAAGCCATTAGAGAGAGAAAAAGAGCGGTTCTGGTTGAAGGTCAAATGGATATGGTTAGTTCCTTTGGAGCAGGGATTACAGAAACGGTGGCAGTGGGAGGTACAGCACTAACTGAAGAGCAAGTAGAGCTGTTGGCAAGGCTGACTCCGATCCTTTATCTTTCATTGGACGCCGACGAGGCAGGAATTGCGGCCATAAAAAGATCAGCGGAGTTGGCGGAAAAGAGAGGGCTGGAAATTAAAGTGGTCCAAATAGAAGGCGGTAAAGACCCAGATGAGATTGCCAGGAATTATCCGAATAAATGGAAAGAGATGGTGGAAGGGGCAGTAGATGTCTATGAGTTTGTAATGACAAGATCCTTTAAAAAGAACAATATCAAAACAGTATCGGGTATAAAAAAGATAACAGAAGAGGTGGTGCCATTTTTTGTGAAAATAGAAAATACAGTGATTAAAGAAGTTTGGACGAAGAAGCTAGCAGAAAAACTGGGTGTGGATGCTTCGGTGGTTAAATCGGAAATGGAGAGGGTAAGGTCTGGGAAAAACTGGCTTGAAAAATATCCAAGAAAGAATCTTGAAGAGATACCTATAATTGAAAATAAGATGGATAAACTTGCTCGGAGACTGGTAGGAGGGTTGTTAATTTGCCCTTCAGCAAAGAAAAAAGTTAAGCTTTGGATGAAGAGTGTAAGTTTGACGGGAGCGGCGGGTAAGGTTTTAAGCTGGGTTTTGGATAGTGAAGATATGAGTCCAGCTAAGACAGCCGAGTTGGCACCGCCTGAACTAAAAAATTTCATCGAAGAGGCATATATGGCTGAAGGAGAGGATGAAACTGTAGAAAATGATGTTTTGGGACTAGCAGTGCTACTCATAAGGGAAACAATCCGTGAAAGTCGTAAGGGATTGATTGAGGAGATGAAAAAGGCCAAAGAAGTGGGAGACGAATTAAAAGAGGAGGCCCTTTCGGGGGAGCTAAGCTCCTTGGACAGAGAAGAAAACAAAATAATGGTCCTTTTGGGGTAATTCTGAGATCATCTGTGTTAAAATAGGAGGGAATATTATGGCCGACAAAAAGAGCGATTCATCCATTCAACTGAAAATTAGAGACATTTTGGCTTTGGGTAAAGAACAGAGGTTTGTAACCCAGGATGACATCTTGGAGTACTTTCCTCATCCGGAAACCCAAGTGAATGACCTTGATTATCTCTATGAGCTTCTTTTTAAGGCAGACATTGACGTGTTTGAGAGTGTTTTGGTCGGGCAAGATGCAGAGATCGCGGCGGCCTCGAGCGACCTAGAGAAAGAGTTGGAGTCTTTGTCCAAGCTGGAAGAAACCGAAGTGAATGATCCGGTTCGCATGTATCTCAAGGAAATCGGAAGAATTCCACTACTGAAACGCGACGAAGAGATTGCACTGGCCCAGAAAGTGGAAAGAGGTGACAAGAGGGCTAAAGATATGCTGACCAAGTCAAACCTTCGATTAGTGGTTTCAATTGCCAAGAAGTATATGGGAAGAGGGATGAGCTTTTTGGATTTAATTCAAGAAGGAAACAAGGGGCTAATCAGAGCGGTTGAAAAATATGATTGGACTAAGGGATTCAAATTCTCAACCTATGCTACCTGGTGGATTCGTCAAGCAATCACTAGGGCCATCGCTGATCAAGCCAGAACCATCCGTATTCCCGTTCATATGGTGGAGACGATCAACAAACTGATTCGAACACAGAGAAAATTAATGCAGGACCTTGGAAGAGAGCCCACTGACGAAGAGGTGGCGGAAGAGCTGGAAACGACACCGGAAAAAGTGCGAGAAATATTGAAGATTGCCCAGAAAACAACCTCTTTAGAGACTCCAATAGGTGATGATGAAGACTCACTTTTGGGAGACTTTATTCCGGACGAAAGACAAGCGACTCCCTATGAAGCCACCTCTAGACAACTAATGCATGAAAATCTGGAAGAAGCCATTGGATCACTTACTGAGCGAGAAAGTAAAGTGCTTCGGATGAGATTTGGATTGGACGGAAGCAAGCCTTTGACACTGGAAGAAGTGGGCAAGGTATTTGGAGTAACTCGGGAAAGAATTAGACAGATAGAGAGTAAAGCTTTGAGGAAACTTCGCCATCCTTCCCGCAGACGGAAGTTACAAGACTATTTAGAATGAAGATGATTTTGAGAATGGAGATGATATATGGCATGTAACTATTTTTGGTGGTTCGATAACTGGAGAGTCAAAAGTGATGAATCCGGAAGAATCAATGGATGTAAGGTGGTTCAGTTTGTCGAAGCTTCAGGATGTGGATTTGGCATCATACACAAGACAAGACTTTGTGAAATTTGGGTGGATAAAAGATTAATATAGTAGAATGTTTGAATGGAAAACAGTTCAGAAGATGAGTGGCCATTTGTATTTCCTCAAGGCACAAAGATAGGAGAGGGAAGAGTGTCATTGGTTAATGAGTTAGGACCTGATTGGGTGATTAAAGAGGTGAACCCAATAAATGAGAGAGGTGAACAGCGAAGTAAAGAAGCAATTGAAGCGATGAAATCTCCAGAAAGAGTAAAAATACTCAATAAAGAACAGGTAATATTGGAAAAAATATTTGGTAAAGATCATTTTGCAAAACATAGATTTTGATTCGCCAACGCTAGATGGAGAGATAGTATTGGCTCCAAAGGAATTGTTTGAGAGTAAAACTCCTTATATTTTAGAAAATGTGTTAGAACGGTTAGAGAGAATAAAAAAGTACGAAGAGTGGTTAGTCGAGGCTGGTGGGTTTGAGGTTAGTTTGAATGTGGAAGGGTATGATGAGGCAGTAAAAAAAATTGAAGAGAAGAAGGAGGAAATTGATGGATGGGTTAGAGAGAATAAGGAAAGGGAGAGAATAGAGAAAGTAGAAAGTTTTATGAAGATCGTTTTTGTAGGAGAGGTGGTTAAACAGACTACGGATGAGATTCTTGAAAAAGCGAGAGCAATATTGGGTGAGAAAGTGAATGAGCCGGAGTCAATATCATTGCTTGAGAAAATCAGAGAAATCGGTGCTGAAGCAGGAGATCGTGAGTTTTGGATGGCAAAATTCTTAGAAGTGTTGAGATAGATTATTTAATTTGAGGTTTGGGTTTGCCGGGGACTTGATGGTGATTGGGACATCTGGCCTGATATTTCTGTTCTGCTCCAATTAGGACAATCGGCTCATTGTAATGGGCTGGTTGGCCGTTGATGATTCTTTGGGTTTTGGTGGCTGGTTGGCCGCAACATTCGCCGTTGGCTTCATAGGTACAGATAGCTGTGAGTTTATTTATTTCATCAGATAGCGCAAGTAGTGTAGGCATGGGTCCGAATGGTTCCCCCCTGAAATCTGTAGCAAGACCGGAAAAAGTTACCTTGATATCTGCTTCGAGAAGAATCTTGATCACATCGATAATTTCCTCCGACATAAACTGAACTTCATCAATGGCTACCAAATCTAATTTCTGAGTAACCTCCAAATATTGATCAACAAGAGTGAGAATTTCTTGGGGGTGTGAGACAGGATAGGCATCATGTTCGGCGCCGGAGTGAGCCTTGATTTTGTCAATCTCGCCCCATCGATCGTCCAGACGAGGCTTTATTACCAAGACGTGTTTTTTGGCAATTTCGGCGCGGTTGATTTCACTGATAAGTTCCTCAGTCTTACCGGCAAACATAGACCCCGAGATTCCTTTAAGCTTTTCTGTCATACGGAGACAATTATGACGTAACGTTGGAATTTGACAAGGGGAAGGGGTTTGAATCAGGCAACCTGCGTTCTCGTTTTGTTTTTAGTCAGCCTTCCCCCTCCCTTTTTCGAGATCGCGGTCTGTGTTTGTGGTTTAATTGGTTTTTCCAGTAGTTTTCCTTGGTCTGTTTCTGTCAAAA
>Ga0210005_1000454_pt1 | contig 33327 bp, 35 predicted proteins | sample CryGey02umfilter_3_FD_183961 | JGI IMG/M metagenome (GOLD analysis project Ga0210005, IMG submission 183961) | Groundwater microbial communities from aquifer in Utah, USA - Crystal Geyser 4/9/14 0.2 um filter (SPAdes) (version 3) | ecosystem: Environmental > Aquatic > Deep subsurface >... | reverse complement strand
AAAATCAGGATTTAATTTATTTACATCAACGCTTTTAGCCTTAGGATTAGGCGAAATAAAAGGATCAAACAAAATGGTTTTTCCTTTTGTTTTTATTGAAAAACAAGCATGACCGTAAAAAGTAATTTCCATACTACAAATAAAATTAAAAGTAGGGTTAATCTTATACTTTAAGATGTTTATTTACCAACTATTTTTAAACAAAAGTTTGTTAACTATATTATTAAACCTATTGCATTAAAAGCTATTAACTTCAAACAAAATTCAATATATTTGCCACGTTTAACACTTAACGTATTCAACTTGAACACCACCAACAAAAAGTACACTCCTACATCTAAAAAGAAATTTATTCTTACCTTTTGGATACTTGTTTTGATACCAACTTTGTTTGTTTTTCTTTTGTTTTTTGGAGCAAAAAATGGCACGTTAGGTTTTGATGATTTACCTGATTTAGCAGAATTAGAAAATCCAACAAGCAACTTAGCTTCAGAAATTATTTCTTCCGATGGAAAATTACTTGGAAAATATTTTCAAGAAAATAGAACCAATGTCCGTTTTGAAGATTTGTCTCCACATCTAATTAATGCATTAATTGCTACCGAAGATGAGCGTTATTACAATCATTCTGGTATTGATTTTAGAGGATTAGTAAGAGCAGTTGTAAATCTTGGAAAAGCTGGTGGAGCAAGTACCATTACGCAACAATTAGCCAAAATGATGTTTGATCACAAAGCAGACAATATCTTTGAACGTATTGGTCAAAAATTACAAGAACAAATTATTGCGGTTGAATTAGAGAAAAGATATACCAAAGAAGAAATTTTAATCATGTATCTTAATAAATTCGATTTTATCTACAATGCCGTTGGAATTAAATCGGCATGCAATGTATATTTCAATAAAGAACCTCATGAACTTAACATTGAAGAAGCTGCAATATTGGTTGGCATGGCAAAAAATCCTTCTCTATATAATCCTAAGCGTTTCCCTGAAAATGCTTTAAAACGTAGAGAAGTAGTACTTTTTCAAATGAAAAAAAGTGATTTTATTACCCAATTGGAATATGATTCATTACGAATTTTACCTATAGTATTAGATTATAAAGTAGTTGACCACAAAGAAGGCATCGCTCCTTATTTTAGAGAAACCCTGCGTCTTGAACTTCAAGAATTATTGAAAAAGAAAGACGAAAAAGGAAAATTGATTTACGCCAAAAAAGATGGAAAACCTTATAATATCTATAAAGATGGACTAAAAATCTATACCACTATTGACTATCGAATGCAAGAATATGCCGAATTTGCAGTTCAAGAATATATTGGCAAAACGCTTCAAAAACAATTCGATAAACACCTGAAAAAATACAGAGTTGCTAAATATCCTTACGACAATAAAATTTCTAAAGCACAGTATGAAAAGTTATTAGATGCTATGGAAAAAGGAACGCCTCGTTATCACATTTTAACAGGGCAAGAGTGTGCAAACTGTGGACGAAGAGGCGATTTTGTAAAAAAAGAAGGGAAGTTCTTTGTTTGTCAAGCTGAAGATTGCGGACACAAAACGTATGCAGTTAAAAAGGATTCTATTCCTATTATTTTTGATACGCCCATTAAAATGACCGTTTTTTCACATCAAGGAGAAATAGACACCCTTCTCACACCTTTAGATTCTTTAAAATATTATAAAACATTTTTGCACACAGGATTAATGTCCGTTGATCCACATACAGGCTATATAAAAGCTTGGGTTGGAGGAGTGAATTTTCAAAACTTTGCCTACGACCACGTGAAAACAGGAAAACGACAAGTTGGTTCTACTTTCAAACCTTTTGTTTATGCCACAGCCATTCAAAATGGATATTCTCCATGTTATGAAGTACCAGACAATGCTTACACTTTTCACAAAGGAGAATTTGGGATTTTGCAAAGCTGGACACCAAAAAACTCCGATGGATATCATACAGGATGTAAAGTCTCATTAAAATATGCACTAGCAAACTCGATGAACTCTGTTACTTCTTATATTATGAAGCAATTCGGACCAGATGCTGTAGTGAAACAAGCTCGTGCAATGGGAATTACTAGCACATTAGATCCTGTTCCTTCCTTATGTTTGGGTGTGGCCGATTTATCTGTATATGAAATGGTTGGAGCAATGGCATCGCTTGCTAATAAAGGTGTTTTTATTGAACCCACTATGTTTACAAGAGTTGAAGATAAGTTTGGCAATGTAATTATAGATTTTAAACCAAAAACAAACGAAGCGATGAGTGAAGAAGTTGCTTATGTAATGCTAGATTTAATGAAAGGGGTAGTTGATGGTGAAACGAATAGATGTATTGGAGACTACAGAAAAAATAGAGGTAAAAACCCAATGTATCATGCTGGAACTGGTATGCGATTACGAGGTGGAATTACAGAATCAAGACCTTATACTGGGCATCGTTATCCAATAGCAGCAAAAACAGGAACCACTCAAAATAATTCTGATGGTTGGTTTATGGGAATTACGCCCGATTTAGTTACAGGCGTTTGGGTGGGAGCTGATGAGCGTAGCATTCGTTTTGCAACTACCGACATGGGACAAGGAGCAAACACAGCTTTACCTATTTGGGGATATTATATGCAAAAAATACATGCCGATAATAAATTAAAGATTTCGAGCGGAGATTTTGAACGACCTCAAGCACCATTATCCATAGAATTAAATTGCAAAGAATATAACTTGAAAAATAATTTTAATGATGGAGACGGAAGTAGTTGGTGATTTCGTTAGGTGTTAGTAGTTAGTAAACTTTACAAGCTTTAAGAACTTTAGAAACTTTAAACTAAAAAGATGGCAATAAACAAAGTAGTAGCAAATGCAGAAGAAGCAACCAAAGGAATAAAAGACGGAATGACCTTGATGTTGGGTGGTTTTGGACTCTGCGGAATTCCTGAAAATTGTATTTCCCAATTAGTGAAAATGAATGTAAAAAATTTGACTTGCATATCTAATAATGCAGGTGTTGATGATTTTGGATTAGGATTATTACTCCAAAAAAAACAAATCAAAAAAATGATTTCTTCTTATGTTGGAGAAAACGATGAATTTGAACGTCAAATGTTGTCAGGAGAATTGGAAGTAGATTTAATTCCACAAGGGTCATTAGCAGAGCGTTGTAGAGCTGGAGGAGCAGGAATTCCTGCTTTTTTTACTCCAGCTGGTTATGGAACTGAAATAGCTGAAGGCAAAGAAATTCGTGTTTTTGATGGTAAACCACACATTTTAGAAACTGCGTTGAATGCAGATTTTGCTATAGTAAAAGCGTGGAAAGGAGATACAGCAGGGAATTTGGTTTTTAAATATACTGCTGCTAATTTTAACCCTATGATGGCTATGGCTGGAAAAATAACCATTGCCGAAGTAGAAGAACTTTTACCAGAAGGAGCTTTAGATCCTAATCATATTCATACTCCTGGAATTTTTGTACAACGAATCTTTCAAGGAAAAAATTATGAAAAAAGAATTGAACAGAAAACTACTCGCTCACGCTCATAAGTTAATTTAACAATGTAGTAATTTATTAATGTAACAATAAAAAAAGTAAGATGGAAGAAAAAGACAACATAATTGTAAACAAAACTATCGATTTTTCATTATTGATAATTGATTTTTGTGAAGAGTTAGAATCAAAAAGAAAGTTTGTAATAGCAAATCAACTACTTCGTTCAGGAACATCTATTGGTGCAAATGTACACGAGGCTCAAAATGCAGAAAGTAAAGCCGATTTTATTCATAAAATAAAGATTGCAGCTAAAGAACTTGATGAAACTAAATATTGGCTGATTTTATGTAAAAAAGCAAAAAGTTATCCATTTAATAATGAGTTGGAAAATCAAATTAAAGAAATTGGATTAATCATTTATAAGATATTAAGCACAAGTAAAAAGAAATAAGCAGTTGTTATAATTGCTACATTGCTAAATTAGTAAATTGTTACATTAAATTATGTTAGATAAAAACGGAATTGCACAACGAATTGCACAAGAATTAAGAGATGGTTGGTATGTAAACTTAGGAATAGGAATTCCAACATTGGTTGCCAACTATATCCCAAAAGGAATTACAGTAGAATTTCAATCGGAAAATGGAATATTAGGCATGGGTCCTTTTCCTTTTGAAGGCGAAGAAGATGCTGATTTAATTAATGCAGGAAAACAAACTGTTACCTTGCAACCTGGTGCATCTATCTTTGATTCTGCAACAAGTTTTGCTATGATTAGAGGACAACACGTTCAGTTAACTGTTTTGGGTGCAATGGAAGTGGCTCAAAATGGCGATATTGCCAATTGGAAAATTCCGGGAGTAATGGTTAAAGGTATGGGAGGTGCTATGGATTTAGTAGCATCAGCCGAAAATATTATTGTTGCTATGATGCACACGAACAAAAAAGGAGAAAGTAAATTGTTGCCAGAATGTACGCTTCCACTAACTGGAGTTGGTTGCGTAACAAAAGTGGTTACTAATTTAGCCTATTTAGAAATAAAAGAAGGTGCTTTTTATTTGCGAGAAAGAGCTCCTGGTGTTTCTGTGGAAGAAATAAAAGCCGCAACAGCTGGAAAATTAATTATTGAGGGGGATATTCCTGAAATGAAATTGGATTAGGTTTTTTAATCGTTACTACTCAGGTAAGTATTTTTTTCGCCATCAACACGGTTCATTGCGGGCTTGACCCACAATCTCAAATAAATAAAAAAGATTGCGAGTCAAGCCCGCAATGAACGACAGCGAAATATTGCTCCCGATCTATCGGGATGTTTTACCCACCTGCATATTATTGATTTAAACACATTAATCTACCTGAGAGTAACTTTTAATCTATTCTTTCTTCTCTACTTTTATATTTTTAGAAATAGTGCTTTTGTAAGCATCCTTTCCATAAATATTAATATCTTCCATATAAATTTTGTAACCAGGTACATCTACTAAAAAATTGAATTTTCCAGGAGGAAGAATAATAATATATCTTCCTGTGTTAGGATTTGCTAAATAAGAGCCATACTCTTCATCTGTTTGCAAGTCTAAGACCGAAATCATCACATTTTTAAGAATTTGTGTAGTGTCAGTACAAGTAACAAAACCTTTAATTACTGTGTAGTCAGGATCAACTTCATTAAAAGTTACGCTATAAATATCCAAATCACCCAGTCCTCCTGCCCTCAAAGCCGAAATATATCCTGTTCTACCTGTTTTAGATTCTCTATAATTCATATTATCTTCTGGAGTATTAATAGGATATCCTAAGTTTTTAACCGTTGACCAAGTTCTTTTTACATTGTCCCAAGAAGCTTTAAAAATATCGTATCCTCCCATACTTGTATGCCCCTTTGAGCTAAAATAAAGTGTTTTTCCATCGGAAGAAATATTTGGGAAATCTTCATCGAATTTAGTGTTGATAGTTGCTCCTAAATTTTGTGGAAGACCCCATTTGCCATTAGGTAATTTTTTAGTAACATAAATATCAACCCCGCCATAACCTCCATCTCTGTCGCTGGCAAAATAAATTTCATCACCTTCAGAAGAAATAGATGCTGCAATTTCATGGCTTGATGAGTTTACTTCAACAGGTAGTTTTTCTAAATTTATTACTTTGTCATTTTCTAATTCTGCAATAAATAAATCGCCATAATATTTTTCATTTTCAAAGTAAAATAAGATATATTTTCCATCAGATGATAATCCAACCACTTCTTCAGATCCATTTAAAGTATTGATATTTTGATCTAATTTTCTTGCTTTAGAGAGTTCTCCGTTTTTTGTTCTGGAAAAATAGATTTCAGAAAAATAACTGCCATTTGGCATTTTAGCACTTCCATCATCACGCTTTGAGTTAAAAACCAAAAAAGATTCGTCTTGAGGCACGAAAGGGTAATAATCTGGCCCATTTGAATTAATTTGTGGACCTAAATTTTTGAAAGTTACATCTAACTGAAATTTCATTATTTCTATAGCATTATAGCAATATTCAATTTGCTTTTCAAGATCGTTTAAATCTATTCCCGTACCATTTAGTTCTCTAAATTTTTGGTACATTGTAATGGCATCATTGAAACGATAAGCGAAATGATACGCTCTTCCCAATAAATAATAGGCTTTTAGGTTTGGTTTTTCTGAGTTTACTACTTTTTCTAGATAAGTTACAGCGTTTGATTTATCTATGTTCGTGTTCAAATAACATACTCCAACACGATAATTATAAATCATATTTCCCTCATCACTCTTGAGTAATTCTAAGTATTCAGGAAGAGCTTCCTCAAAATTTTCTTTATCAAAAAAAGTATTAGCTAATTTAATTGTGGTTTTATCTTGAGCAAATAAAGATGTGTTTATTGTGCTTATAAACACTAAAAAAAACAATTTAAAACAAACAGATTTACAAGTCATTGGCATAAATTTAGTTTGCAAAGTTAATGAAGTTGTTTAATGAAACACAAACTTTTTTCACTTTAAAAATTAAATAATATTACATCTTTTTAATTCTCAAAAGCTCCTAAATCTGGAGGTGAATTACGTGTTTTCCCTGCGTGATCAAACAAAACACCTGCTAATTTACCTGCATTTATGGCTGGAGAAAAAGGTGCTAATGTATAATCATTGTTTTGAGTATTTGAAAATACAGGAATGAGCGGACTCTTTATAATATTGAAAAAATGAGTTGAAGGTGTTGCATTAGATGTTCTTACGATAGCGTGATCAATTCTATAATTAATAGTTCCTGGAGCTAATTCATCAACATCAAATTCTACTTCTAAGTTTCCTTCAATTATGGTGTTGATAAAAATTACCGAGTCTATATCTCTTACTTGTGTATTCCCATTCCCATCTTGGTAATAATTTTGAAGAAAAAGTGCTGGAGTGGAGCGACTACTTTGGCTCCAGTAATTGGCAATTGTAGTATGGTAAAACCTATAATTCCCTCCTCCCCTAACAAAAACATTCATTTGCCCTGAATTGGTAATTACTGAATTGGTATCTGTGATTTGATAATTGGTTGCTAAAAGCCCAACTGCTGCTGAATTTTTAATCTCACAATTATTTAACCTCAGTTTGTTTGAGCTGGTTGGTGAATTAGGGTAAAAAGGTAGCGTTTCTGCTTGTATGCCAATAAATGCATTTTTAATAATTACATTATTGAATACATTATCGGTACTTCCTTCATTTATCCAAATTCTATCCCATTGACCTGGAATATCTTGCCAAGAAAACTCCAAACGTGTTCCTTGAAAAGTTACAGGATCGGCTATTGTTCCATTAATTCTAATATTGCCATCTTTATACACCCATAATCCTGAATTATTGTGCAGATGGATTCTAACCCCGGGGTCTATACTTAAAACATCCAATGAATCTACAACCAAATATCCAACAATTACATAAGGCTTGTCGTTTATCCAATTTACATTTGCTGGAGGAAGATTTCCATCACAATCACCATCCAAACAAGAAAATGGTGGCAACCCTGAAGCATATCTTTTTGGAGTGAAATAATGTGCGTTTTGTCCCCAAGCCAATAACTGAACACTTTGCTTGTTTCCATTGGTGTTGAAAATAATTTTATCATCTACAACAAAAGGTGATAGAATACTATTGGGGTCTATAGTTACTTCTAAAAAAATAAATAGGCTATCATTTCCATCAATCTCTACATTTGTATGCGAATTTCCTGAAACTCCATCCACATTAATTCTGAATTGAGAATTTGCTCCTTTTTCTATAGAAATACTTGAAATAATTATTTTGTCGGAATTTCTATTGTAAATTTTAAGTCGTTTGGTGGTAGAACTCAAGGTAGTAAAAACGGTATCAAACAACAAAGTGTCCGTAGAAAAATTCAGTTTTGAATTAGGATTGGTAGTAATTTCATCTTTTCTGCACGAAAACATTGTTGTTGACACATATATGAAAGAAAACAACACAACAAGTGGAAAAACTTTTTTCAATATACCCTTTTGTAAACGAATCATAAAAGCAAAAATAAGAAAACTAAACTATTTAAATACAGTTATATTGTATGCAAAAAAGAACAAATTTATTTAAAACCTGAATTTTTAAACAACTTCTAATAATCGAACTTAGGTTTAAACGATTAAAAAGCTAATTAGTGTTAAAAGATTATAAATTTTATGATAAAAATCATTTTATTATTAATAGATTTAAAAGACCTTCGTTAGAAGATTTTTTTATATAAAAACCAAACCATTATGGAAACTAATTTTTCAAAATCTGCTCAACCCTTTAAATTAGGTATGATGATTTTAATTATCACGTTGACTGGTTTCATGTCCACAACATTTACTGGTTGTGAAAAAGAAAAACATTGTAAAAGTGGTTATCCTTTGTGGTGTTCGCAAGTTAAGGTATGTTGTCCTGCTGGATATCCCTATTATTGTGATGGGTTCTGCAAACAATCTCCATGTGCAGGTGGAACAGTAACGGTAGATTCATGCGAACCAGAATAAAATTGATATTGATTTCTTGCAATGTACACAAAACTGTTAATTAACTGTTATGTTATAGCTTGCAGCTACACATTCTTTCCATCCTATCTTCAAATCTACTATTTACCATCTTTTTTTACACAATATTTTTCAATTAATTCTTTTACTTCATCATCACCTAATTCTAACGCTTTTTTCCATGCCTCACAGGCTTCTACTTTTTGATTATTAAGTAACAAGGCACTTCCTAAATTATAATAAACATCAACTGATTGATTGCCTAATTCTATGGAATGCTGAAAATATTTAATGGCAATAAAATACTTTTTTTGAGTTAATTTTTTCACGCCTAGGTTGTAATATTTTATAGGGTTGGTATAAGGAACATCAAAAGGAATATAATAAGGTGCATTAACTCCATCCATCTCTGTGTTCCTGAAATTACCTCCTTTTGTATAAAACTCTGGTGTTCTTAAAAGTATTTTATAATGAAAAATCTGTTTTTCTTTTTTGCCATTAATTTCAGAGGGAAACCAAAAACCTGATGTTGATTTTATTACTCTAATAACTTCTTGCTCAACATAAGGTTTTAAAGAGTCTATTTTTTCTAAAAATTTTTCTGACCATTTTTTAAATGTAGGTTCGGTATAAATAATATTTACATAAGCTACAGCACCTAACGTATCTACAACAAAGCTTAAATCAATATTAAAATCAATACCATATTTTAAACATTCATCAGGTCTTACTAAATTGTCTAAAACAAAACTATCTAGTTCATGGTTGCCATATACAAATTCTGCCAAAGAATCTTGTGCTTGTAAAAAACTTGTCAGTAAAGAAATATAAATTAACAATACTATGGTTCTCATCTTTATTTATTTTCATCAAATGGAAACAGAGGAATAACCTGCGTATGGTATGGAAATTTTGTTACGATAAACCACCTATTCTCAAAATAAACAAAATAATATAGCAAACCTATTCCCATATGTATTGCAAAGACACGTTCGTTTTTTAAGTGTTTTACGATCGGTATATCAAGATTGCTAAAGTTTCTTTTTTTTGGTTCACTTGGGTAAAAGTAATACTCTCCATTTAATTCATCAATTGAACTATAATAAATTTTTTTTTCAGCATCATAATCTAAAAAAACAATTGTTTGAATGGTGTCAATATTATTATCATTATCAACAAAGCGAATATTATAATAAAAAAGATTTAGTGTTATTCCACCCTTATCAAATAAATTTAAGTCATATTTATAATTAAAATCCGAATAATGAAAATAAACAGAATCATAATCTGTGATTTCATAAAAGCTAAATAAATTGGCAAATGAAAAATGAATCTTATTATTAAGGTTTTCGATTAAAACTTGTCTAACAGTTATCATATTATGAGAAGTATCAAACCCAATAGAATAAATATAATGCCACAATGTGTCATTTACCCTATAGAGAGAGTCCTTAATATAGTCTAAATCTTCAATTACAACACTATCTTTTATTTCGTTTCCGACAATCATATATAGTGTGTTTTCTCCTTTTAAGGAATCTCTATGAATTGACAGATTTATTTTTTGAGCACTAGCCGTTTCTAAAAAGAAATAAAAGACAATAAATAGTGTTTGTGTATATTTTTTCATTATAAATTTTTTCAATAAAATTTAAGACGACTAGGAAAAATTTCTTTTGCATTAAAAAACTGATATGACCACCTTGTTTCTAATTTAGGGTGTCCTGTAACACGAATCGAAATTACATCATATTTTTGACCAACAATTTTAAAAACATCCTTTAATGTAACAGTTGCATTAAAGGTAAAATAATTTCCTGTTATATCAGGATCATCGAATGTTTCATTATTACCTAGTTTTGAACTTATAACATTATATATGACCCTGCCATGTTTATCAAGAATTTCTACTTTATCGGTTTTTTCCTTGATTCCGTTTTAAATCTTGAATTTGGAATCCGTTGGGACACCAACTCTTTGAGTAGGAAGCAATATCTCCTAACGGACTATTAATATCAGCATCCGATTTAATTTGACCATTTTCATACCATTCTTTATAAATTCCTGTTTGACCAAAATACTCTATCTTAGTTTTTATTTGACCATTTTTATACCATTCAGTTGTTGTTGGAAATAATTTTTCTTTTTCAGAATAATTTATTATAGTTTTTATTTGATTGTTTTGATACCAAACAGTTAAAGTGCTATCTAGAATGGCATCTTTATAAAATTTTTGAAACATAATTTCTCCTGTTTCATAAAAACCATTTTGTTTGATAAGAAGTCCATTTTTATAATATAATACTGCATAACACTTCCCATAAAATAAAGTATCTTCACAAAAACAACTTACAGTATCTATACCTGTAAATAATGTATCATTTTTAGTGTAATCTTTTGTAATAGCATTTTCTTTAGTTGAAGTAGGAGTTAATACTTCAACATTCATGAAATTATCATTGGATTGTGTATATACTCTGATACTAAACCCAAATACTAATATACTAATATATAAAAATTTCATATTCAAATTTACCATTACCATCTTTTTAAAACAACATTTTTAATTAGCTTCGTTTTTAAAATAAGGTTGTATTGCAAACTTATAGGTATAAGACGATTTAGGAATTCCTAATACCAATTCGTATGGACTCTTAAAAACCTTTATGTATACTGATGCCCATTTATATTCATTAGGTAAGAAAGCTCTAAAAAATTTTTGTTCTGGAAATAGTGGGGAAATTCCAAAAACAGTTACACTATCTACTTTTACATTTAGTTCATTCACTAAATAAATGGTTTTTTTATAATCTAATTGTTCACTATTAATATGTTTAATGGTAGTATCTTTTTCTATTACATGACTTACTTCTATCTTAAATGAAGATTCCCCAGCATAAGCACTTATGTTTATTAGAATTAATATGTATAAGGATACTCCTCTCATAAAATATATAAATTATTAAAATTTAGGTGCATTTATAAGTCTAAAGATTCTGTAATTACCTTCTAAAAACCCATTATGCATTTTGTATTCCCATTGCGTATTAGGATGTTGAATTGTTTTATGTCCTCCTATAATTTGGGTGTGCACCGCATTGTTATGTGTATACTTGCAGCTAAGCATTCATTCTAATCCTCACTTCAAATTTACAAATTCCAATTTTTAAAAGAACGTATTGTTAAAAAATCTTTTATTTACCTGTTGACTTTGTCCTAAAAATCAACTATCTTCGTTTTTTTTTTTTAGCAGTGTTCAAGCTACAAAATTTCACGAACGGTGCCAAGCACACAAATTAAGATTTTAACTTAAAAAAATCCATTTATAAAAGGTATATTTATAAATTTGCAACTCAAATAAAAATTATGGCAAAAACTACCAACTTTTCAAAAGAGCAATACTTAAAATGGTATGAATCCATGTATTTAATGCGGAAATTTGAGGAGAAACTTAGTCAACTTTATATACAACGAACTTTTGGCGGTTTTCTTCATTTATATATTGGACAGGAGGCTGTTGTTGCTGGAGCTGTTTCTGCAACACGACCAGAAGACAACATGATTACCGCCTATCGTTGTCACGCTCACCCTATTGGAAAAGGTACTGACATTAAATATATGATGGCTGAGTTGTATGGAAAAATCACAGGTTTGTCTAAAGGCAAAGGTGGGTCTATGCACATGTTTGATGTGAGCAAAAAAGTTTTTGGAGGACATGGTATTGTTGGAGGTCAAATCCCATTAGGTGCTGGATTGGCTTTTGCAGATAAATATAAAGGTAATGATAACATTACCATGTGTTCTATGGGAGATGGAGCAATCAGACAAGGAGCTTTGCATGAAGCATTTAATATGGCAATGATTTGGAAACTGCCTGTGATATTTATTATTGAAAACAATAAATATGCAATGGGAACTTCTGTAGAAAGAACATCAAATGTTACAGAATTATATAAAATTGGTTTAGGATATGATATGCCAAGTGAACCCGTTGATGGAATGGATGTTGAGAAAGTTCATCATGCAATAGAAAAAGCAGCCAAGCATTGTAGGGATGGTAAAGGTCCTTATTTATTAGAAATGGAAACTTACCGTTACAAAGGACATTCAATGTCTGACCCAAGAAAATACAGAACAAAAGATGAAGAAGAAAAATATCAAACCAATGATCCTATTGAAAAAGTGTTGCAAACCATAAAGAAAAACAAATATGCAACTGATAAGCAATTAGAAACAATTCATGAAAAGGTGAAACAACAAATAATTGATGCAATAAAATTTGCTGAAGATTCTCCATTTCCTGAGCCTGAAGATATGTATAATGAAATTTATGCCGAGCCGAATTATCCATTTATTAGAGATTAAATGTAATAAGGTGTTAGTAGTTAGGTGTTAGTAGTTAGGTGTTGTGTTAATATACCAATAACTAATCTGTAATTTATAATCTGTAATCAATTTATAAAAAAATATGGCCGAAATAGTTAGAATGCCCAAATTAAGTGATACCATGACAGATGGTGTTGTTGCTAAATGGCATAAAAAAGTAGGAGATACTGTGAAAGAAGGCGAATTATTAGCCGATATAGAAACAGACAAAGCCACCATGGAGTTTGAATCATATGTTGATGGAACACTTTTATATATTGGCGTTGAAGAAAAAGGAACAGCTCCAGTAGATGCTGTATTAGCAATTTTTGGTAAAAAAGACGAAGATTATTCTTCTTTATTATCTGAAAAAAATATAAATGGAACAACAGAAGAAAAAGAAGTTGCAACTCCAAGTTTAAAGGGAATAAAGAATAATAAAGAAGCTGTTTCAAAACCTAAAGTGGATACTTCCAACATAAAAGCTACAATTATTAAAATGCCTAAACTAAGTGATACAATGACCGCTGGTGTTGTTGCTAAATGGCATAAAAAAGTAGGAGATACTGTGAAAGAAGGCGATTTGTTGGCTGAAATAGAAACAGACAAAGCCACTATGGAATTTGAATCGTTTGAAGATGGTTTTTTATTATATATAGGCATTAAAGAAGGTGATTCTGCCCCTGTTGATGCTATTCTTGCTGTTATTGGAGAAAAAAATGCTGATTTCAAAACACTTATTGAAAACAGTGCAAGTAGCTCAGAAAAAGACACTTCTATTAAATCCGATGAAGAAGATACTAAAACAACAGAAGCCCTAACTTCACCAGCAAAAACCTTAACTTCTACCCCACAACAACATACATCAAATAATAACAGCAGAACTATTGCTTCTCCATTAGCAAAAAAAATAGCTTCCGAAAGAAACATTAATCTATCCATTATTCAAGGAAGTGGAGATCATGGCAGAATCATAAAATCGGATATTGAAAACTATCAAGGAGGAACGGCATCTAACTATGTTGGAACAGAAAAATTCACAGAAGTTGCAACTTCTCAAATGCGAAAAACAATAGCTAAAAGATTGGGTGAAAGCAAATTTTCTGCTCCACACTTTTATTTAACCATTGCAATTAACATGGATAAAGCCATTGAAGCTCGAACAGCAATTAATGGTGTTGCTTCCGTAAAAATTTCTTTCAATGATTTTATAATAAAAGCTGTTGCTGAATCTCTTAAAAAACATCCTAATGTAAACACATCGTGGTTAGGAGACCGTATTCGCTACAATGAACACGTTAATATTGGTGTTGCCGTTGCTGTTGAAGATGGTTTGTTAGTTCCTGTTGTTCGTTTTGCCGATGGGAAAACACTTTCTCAAATTTCTACAGAAGTAAGGGAGTTTGCTCAAAAGGCAAAAGATAAGAAATTACAACCTCAAGATTGGGAAGGAAGTACGTTTACTATTTCTAATTTAGGAATGTTTGGTATTGATGAATTTACGGCAATTATTAATCCACCCGATGCTTGTATTATGGCTGTTGGAGGAATTAATGAAACTCCTGTTGTTAGAAACGGACAAATTATTCCTGGTAATGTGATGAAAGTAACACTTTCGTGCGACCACCGAGTGGTTGATGGAGCAACTGGAGCTGCATTTTTACAAACCTTCAAACAATTATTAGAAAATCCTGTGCTTTTATTGGGGGCTCAAAGTATTTGATAATGGAATAAATTCATTCCTTACTAAACCACATAGAAAATCACTATGTGGTTTGTTTTTGATTTTTTTGTTACTACTAAGCCCCCATAATGCCACAGATTTCACAAATTTGCACAGATTATAAACCGCCAAAAGGCGGTTTAATCTGTGAAACAAATCTGTGCAAATTTGTGAAATCTGTGGCAAGAGAAAAAAAGTGATTGGCTGGATAATTAACTAGTAAAAATGGACTGAAATATATGTATTATTTTATCCAACAACTAAAATTACTTCAACCTCCAAAAATAAGGAGTAAAAAGAATGGTAATGGTAAATAATTCAAGCCTTCCTACAAGCATTAAAAAAGATAAAATCCATTTTACAGCTGAAGGTAATTCATAAAATGAATAAGAAGGTCCTAATTTTCCAATACCTGGTCCAACATTTCCTATTGAAGTAGCAACAGCACTTAATGCTTCCATAAAGTCAACACCTAAAAAAGTAATCGCAATAGCACCAGTTACAAACAAGAAAAGATAAAAAAACACAAACGCCAATAAGTTGTAAATAATTTTTGAGGAAACACCAACATTATTGAGATGAACTGGTATAATAGCATTTGGATGTAGCCTTCTTTTAAATTCTAAAAATCCGTTTTTCATTAAAAGTACAATTCTAACCAGTTTCATTCCACCACTAGTAGAACCAGCACTTGCTCCAGTAAAAAGTAACAAAAAGAAAATAAATGTTACGAAAGACCCCCAAACCGTAAAATCGGAACTTGAATATCCTGTTGTAGTAATAATACTAACCACTTGAAACAAAACTGCTCTGAAAGAATCTTCTACACCTGCATTTCTACCATAAACAAAATATACTGTTGGAAAAATTAAAGCACACAATACAATTATAGCTGCCACATACCATTTAAATTCATCGTTTTCCCAAAATTTATAGAATTTGAATTTAAAGCCGAAATACAACAACGTAAAATTGGTTCCTGCTAAAAACATAAAAAAGATAATGATGTATTGAATGTATGCCGAATCATAAAAACCTATGCTTGCCTGTTTGGTTGAAAATCCACCTGTTGACATGGTTGTTAATGAATGATTTATGGCATCATAAAAATCCATTCCCGCAATCATAAGCAAGATGCACTGTATAGCTGTCAACGAAAAATAAATCAACCAAAGTCGTTTTGCTGTTTCTTTAATTCTAGGATGAATTTTATCTTTTGTTGGTCCTGGCGATTCTGAGGCAAACAATTCCATTCCTCCAACGCCCAACAAAGGGAGTATGGCTATGGTTAATACAATAATCCCCATTCCTCCTATCCATTGTGTCATACTCCTCCAAAAAAGAATTCCTTTTGGTAAAGATTCAATGTCGTTCAAAATAGATGCTCCTGTGGTTGTTAATCCAGAAATTGTTTCAAAAAATGCATTCGTATAATCTGGAATTGCACCAGAAAGTACGAATGGCAAGGTGCCAAAAAAAGTCATGGATATCCAACCCAACGCAACAATTAAATATCCTTCTCTTTTTTTAACTTCATCATTTTTGTGTTTTCTGGTTCTGTATTTTATCGCTAAACCAAAAAATAGTGTGATTAGTGATGAAATAATAAGGGGAACTAAATCATTCTCTTTATAATAAATTGAAAAAGGAATTGCCGTTGCCATTAAAAAACCCGATATAATAATCAGACTTCCTACAATGTTGAGAACAACTTTTATATTTATTAAACTTCGATTCAAGTTGTTAATTAAAAAACTCTTCTAACTCAGCTATTTTACTAACATGAGTAAAAACAATTACTTTATCATTTTCTTCTAATTGAAACCCTCCAAAAGGAATAAATCCTTTGTTGTTTCTAATTACTCCAGCAATATTTATATTATCTGGCAATCTTAGTTCTCTTAATGGTTTGCTAGTTATTTTAGTATTTGCTTTTACATTAAATTCTATAATTTCACCCTCAACGCCATGAAAATTGGCTATTGCATTTACCTCTCCTTTTCTTAAAAACTTAAAGATATTATTAGCAGCTATCATTTTCTTATTGATAAGCGTGTCAATACCAATGTTATGCGAAAGGTTTATGTAATCCATATTTTCTACACCAGCTATGGTTTTTTTAACTCCTTTCGATTTTGCAATTAATGAAGAAATAATGTTGGTTTCAGAATCGCCAGTAACGGCAATAAAAGCATCCATTTCATCAATATTTTCTTCTTCTAACACAGAAACATCTGTTCCATCTGCATTTATAACTAAAGTATGTTTAAGTTGTTCTGCAATTTTATTGGCTTTACCTCTATTTTCTTCAATTAATATTACATTGTAATCCTTTTCGAGTATTTCAGCCGTTAACACCCCTATTCTACTTGCACCTAAAATCATTATGTTTTTTATATCAAAAAATTGCTGTCCACAAATTTTTATAATTTGTTGTACACTTTCTGGAGTAGAAATGAAATAGACGATATCATTTGTTTGTAATATAGTGCCAGCTTGAATAACTATTGTTTTATCTCCTCTTAATAAAAACAAGGGTTTAAATGAGCGATTTGGGTTTAAATAAGTCGTTTCTGTAACAGATTTATGATTAAGTGGTGAATCTGGATGAATGGATATGCCAAAAACAGATAATTTACCATTTTCAAATGTTGATTCATTGATAAAAGCAGATTGAGTGATTAATCGATAAATTTCTTTTGATGCCAACTCAACAGGAGAAATTATATTATCAACCCCAAGAGATTCATAAAAAATTCGCATGTTTGTTCCTATCCCTTCGTAATTGTTAATTCTTGCAATAGTTCTTTTTGCTCCAAGTTTTTTCCCTGTGATACAAACCAATAAATTTACTTCTTCTGAAGATGTTGCTGCTATTAATAAATCACAAGAACTAATTTTATTTTCTTTAAGTACTTGAAGATCTTTTGCATCGCCTTGCACACAAAATACATCCAAATGTGCTTGTACATAATTTATTCTATCTTCATCTTCATCAATTATATAGATATTTTGAGATTCTTTAGACATCATCTTGGCAAGATGAAATCCAACTTCTCCTGCTCCTGCAATAATAATTCGCATTTAATAGGTGTATTATGAACAAGCAAATGTAAAGATTTTTATATAGTTAAATCAAAACCTACTATTTTTATATTCAAAAATATGCTCTTAATAAAAATAACAATTTGTTAATTTTATTAAAAATAAAATCAAACCTTTGCAAAAAAATAAACTAAGTTGACTATGAAAAACTTTAGAGGAACTGGAGTGGCAATTGTAACTCCTTTTAAATCAGATAAAAGTGTTGATTATGATGCACTGGAAAGATTAGTAGAGCATTTAATTCAAAATAGAATTGATTATTTAGTTGTTCAAGGTACAACAGGTGAATCCGTTACGCTTACCAATGAAGAAAAAGCTAAAACACTTGCGTTTATAATTAAAGTAACCAATAATAGACTTCCTATCGTTTTAGGATTAGGTGGAAATTGCACTCAAACTATTATAAACTCCCTTCACTCATTAAATTTAACTGGTGTTGATGCCATTCTATCGGTTAGCCCCTATTATAATAAACCTACTCAAGAAGGTATTTACCAACATTATAAAGCTATTGCAGCAGCTACTACAAAACCAATTATTTTATATAATGTTCCTGGTAGAACAAGTTCGAACATTTTGCCTGCTACAACACTACGTTTGGCTAATGATTGTAAAAACATAATTGCAATAAAAGAAGCTTCTGGAAATTTAGAGCAATGCATGGAAATTATCAAAAACAAACCCACTGGATTTTTGGTTATTTCTGGCGATGATGCACTTACGCTACCTTTTATTGCAAGTGGTGGAGATGGTGTTATTTCTGTGTTGGCAAATGCTTTTCCAAAAGGATTTTCAAAAATGGTTAATGCAGCTTTAAGTGGAAATATAAAAGAAGCCCAAGATTTACATTATAAGCATTTTGATATTATTCATTATTTATTTTGCGAAGGAAATCCAGCAGGAATAAAAGCAACATTAAAAGTGTTAGGTATTATTGGTGATGCTGTTCGTCTTCCCTTGGTAAATGTAAGTGATGCTACTTATAATAAAATCAAAGAATTAACGTCTGAGATTACTGCTAAATAAAATCTTATCCCTTTTATAATGCATCTAAAAGAGCTGTAAGATTAGGATCGCTTATTGGAGTAAGCACTACATCAATCATGGCACTTGAATTAACTGTTAATGCAGAATAATAGTGATATAACTGACCTCCACCTGTAACGCCTATCATAATAATTTTCACATTAGAACCGTTAGGAATTAATCCTGAAACGGTGTTGTAAACTTGCATTACTGATTTTGTTGCAGGAAAATAAATAAATATTCCTAAATTGGTTAGTTCATCTGTTTGAGATGTAAAACCAATAATACTTCCTGATCCATTATTTGCAATTTTCCCGCAATTTAACCAACCTAAACGAGCAATATTAGCTTCATAACCATACGGTATAACATCAAAAACAGGATTAACACTTGTTGTAACGCCCAAACTAGCTGGGTTGTCTGTCCAATCGAAAAAAGCTCCAGTATCAAAACCATAAAACGCTCTCATACCAGTTTTTGGTGCTGAATTTGGCATACGAACTTGATAGAAACAACCTGGTACTAACACTAAATCTTGATTGTTTTTAGTTGCTCTAACTCTTATTTCTCCATCTGTTTCTAAAATATTTCCCCCAGCAACAGTTGGCATTTGCCAATAAATCATATCTTTTGGTGTATATAATTCTACCAATTTTATTGAAAATGGATAGGAAACAGTATCCGTATTTGGAAACATTAAACAATTTTTACCAGCCAATAACCTTGTTCCTTGATTACCAACAATAGTATCTCCAGAAGGTCCGTTAATAATAAATTCTTGTTCTTGTTGCTTTTTTGTATCCATGTAGCTGTTCACAGGTTCATATTCATTTTTAGATTTTTCTATTCTATCTTTTTTACATGATATTACTGAAAATGCTACTAAAAGTGAGAGTATTAATACGTTTTTCATAGTTGATATTTTTAATATTAAAAATTAAAATTAATTAATATGCTGGACATAATGCATTTTTTCGTGCTCTTTTTAAGTATGCAGCTCTACTTCCTCCAGAACCACCTCCTGAATTTGATGAACTGCATCCAAAAACATAGAGTAATCCCAAACGAAGATGCGTTTCCATAAATTTAAAATTATAACGATACTCTAAGAACGGTCGTAAGCACTTATTGGTTGTAATTCCTCCTCCTAATTCAAAATTCCAATTTGATGGTTGAGCATTTTTAACTGCAGTACCTTCATAATTTATCCATAAATTATAAGCTCCATGCCCTACTGCATAAAAATTATAACGATTACCACGAATCAATTTATACTCCAATCCTAATCCAAAAAAATATTCATTAATTTTATTAAAACCAGGATAATAAGCTACTTGTGGAACAATACTTAGTTTTCTATTTGGAAAAAAATTAACTCGACCTCCAAACCCAATGCTTTCTGTCTGGAAATTATACATCACATCTACACCAACTCCTATGTTTTGAGATTTAGCTGTGAAAGAAAAAAAGATGCAAAATAAAATAAAAAATATTTTTTTCATTTTTCAAAAATAATAATTCAATGCTTACAAATCCTTTTCCGATTAAAATAATACCAACAATAGTTAATAACGAATACTTTTAGTTATTATTTCAAAATAACCCACTTCTTGATTATTAAAGTCTTATATTGTGCTACTCTAAACTATTAACTGCTAAAATTCTAGTTTTACAAGTAGTTAAATTATTTATATTGCCATCAATATTCAGTGAATTATGTAACTTTTTGCTAAAGTTATATAACCTTAATCTATTCTTTGCTTAGCAACTTTACTGCACGTAATTATTTAAAAATTTGATTTGAAACTTTTTATCAAATACATGGTTAGTAACCGCTGCAAACTTGCAGTGCGAGATGAGTTGAAAAAACTTGACTTGCATTTTACTCCTATAGAATTAGGCGAGGTAGAAGTTATGGAAAACATAACCATGGAACAACGTGAGCAAATAAAAGCGGGGTTACTACTTTCAGGGTTGGAGTTAATGGACGATAAAAAAGCCATGTTGATTGAAAAAATAAAAAATGTAATTGTTGAAATGGTGCATTATACTGATGAGCTAATTAAAGTTAATTTCTCTGATTATCTTAGCGAAAAATTAAAATATGATTATACTTATTTGTCAAATTTGTTTTCGGAAGTTCAAGGCACAACCATTGAACAATTTATTATCTTGCACAAAATTGAAAGAATTAAAGAATTAATTATTTATGGAGAATTAAACATTACAGAAATAGCCTGGAAAATGAACTACAGCAGCGTAGCACATTTATCAAACCAATTTAAAAAAATGACTGGATTATCTCCTTCTCACTTTAAACAATTGAAAGACAAAAGACGCAAACCAATTGAAGATATCGGAAATTAAGATTCAAAAAATGATAAAAAATAATGAATCAGATGAATTAATATTAGCTAACAAAGAGCTTGTTTTTCAGAATAACGAAAAAGAAAAACGTGCTGCTGAGTTAATTATTGCTAACAAGGAGCTTGTTTTTCAGAATAATGAGAAAGAAAAACGTGCTGCTGAGTTAATTATTGCTAACAAGGAGCTTGTTTTTCAGAATAATGAGAAAGAAAAACGTGCTGCAGAATTAATTATTGCTAACAAAGAATTAGCTTTTCAAAACGATGAAAAAGAAAAACGTGCTGCAGAATTAATTATTGCCAATAAAGAACTGGCTTTTCAGAACGAGGAGAAAGAAAAACGTGCCAATGAATTAGGCGTTGCCAATAAAGAATTGGCTTTTCAGAATGATGAAAAAGAGAAACGAGCGTTGGAATTGGTAATAGCCAATAAAGAATTGGTTTTTCAAAATAAAGAAAAAGATAAAAGAGCGGCAGAGTTAGTTATTGCTGATATTGAGTTGGTTTTTCAAAACAAAGAAAAAATAAAACGAGAAATAGCCAATAAGGAACTAGAAGTATTAAGTGCCTCTCTAAAATTGGAGTCTCAATATTCACTTAGTTTAATTGAAGCCAGTCTTGACCCCTTATTCACGATTAGTCCAAAAGGTAAAATAACAGACATGAACCAAGCTACTGTAAAAGTAACAGGAGTATCTCGTGAACAATTAATTGGCTCCGATTTTTGCGACTATTTTACTGATTCAGTAAAAGCTAAAAAAGGATATCAGCAAGTTTTTAAAAATGGATTTGTTGTGGATTATCCATTAACCATGATAGATGGAAAATTAATAGACGTATTGTTTAACGGCTCTGTTTACAAAGACGATAAAGGAAATGTAATTGGTGCAGTGGTTGTTGCTAGAGATATTACCGAACAAAATAGATTTGAAAAAGAACTTACAGAGGCTAAGATATTTGCAGAGCTAGCAACCAGTATTGCAGAAGAAGCTAAAATAGAAGCTGAAAAAGCTACTTTAATTGCAGAAAATGCAGTTCGAGCAAAACAGCAGTTTCTATCAAACATGAGCCACGAAATACGTACGCCAATGAACGCTATTATTGGTTTTACTAAAGTGGTACTAAAAACCGATTTAACAGCAAAACAACATGAGTATTTGTCGGCTATAAAATTGAGTGGCGATGCACTAATTGTATTAATTAACGATATATTAGATTTGGCAAAAGTAGATGCTGGTAAAATGACTTTTGAACAAACACCTTTCAAATTAGAGTCATCAATATCAGCAATGCTGCATTTGTTTGAAACCAAAATTTTAGAAAAAAATATTCAGATAGTTAAGAAATACGACCCATTGATTCCTGAAGTATTGGTTGGCGACCCTGTTCGTTTGCACCAAATTATTTTAAATTTAGTAAGTAATGCTGTAAAATTTACTTCAAAAGGAAAAATTACCGTAAGCGTTTCTTTGCTTAGTCAAGATGAAAATCAAGCTACCGTAGAGTTTAAAGTTTCTGATACTGGAATTGGTATTTCAGAAAATAAGATAGATACCATATTTGGTAACTTTCAACAAGCAACCAGTGGTACTTCAAGGTTATATGGAGGAACAGGCTTGGGGTTATCAATTGTTAAGCAGCTAGTAGAGTCTCAAGAAGGGTCTGTTTGCGTTGCAAGTAAAATTGATGTAGGTTCTACCTTTAAATTTACATTAAGTTTTGATAAAACAACAATTATTTTAGATGAAGAACTAGAAAAAATAGAATTAGATAACGACAAGTTAAATATAAAAGTACTTGTGGTTGAAGACATTGCACTAAATCAATTACTAATGAAAACATTGTTAGATGATTTTGGTTTTGAGCGAGATATTGCAAGTAACGGAAAAATAGCCATCGAAAAACTCGCACTAAAAGAATACGACATTATTTTGATGGACTTGCAAATGCCAGAAATGAATGGTTTTGAAGCCACCGACTATATTAGAAATACCTTAAATTCTAATATTCCAATAATAGCACTAACGGCCGATGTTACTACGGTTGATTTAGCCAAATGCACTGCTGTGGGCATGAATGATTATTTAGCAAAACCAATAGACGAAAAATTGTTATATAATAAAATTATTAGCTTGGTAAAAAAACCTATAGTTATAGACAAAATTAAACCTTCTATCAATGTTGACTTAAAAAAATGCATCGATTTAAACTACCTAAACATTAGAACAAAATCGAATCCTACACTAATGATGGAAATGATTTTACTATACTTAGAGCAAACCCCAACACTTATTAGTTCAATGAAAAAAAGTTTAGAAGATAACGATTGGCATACGCTACAAGGAGCAGCTCACAAAATTATTCCATCGTTTGCCATTATGGGGATGCATCCTGATTTTGAAAACATGGCAAAGAAAATTCAAGAATATGCTATTACTCAAGAACAAGCTCCTAGTATAACTCATTTGGTTAAAAAAATTGAAAACGTCTGTAATCAGGCATATAAAGAATTAAGAGAAGAATTAAACAGATTAAAAATAAAAGCAAATGAATAGAGATAACCGTGAATTAAATATAACCGAACCCATTAAACTATTTTTAGTGGATGATGATGCCCTGTTTTTGAAAACTTTAGAAATAGATTTTTTAGAACATGCTGATTTTAAAATAGAAACTTTTGCTACAGGCGAACTTTGTTTGAAAAGTTTAAAACACACCCCTGATGTAATAATTTTAGATTATCAATTGGATGGAATTGAGAAAGGTGTAATGAATGGCATCCAAACCTTAGATGAAATAAAAGCCGTTAATCCCGATATTCCAGTAGTTATGCTTTCTTCACAAGATAAAATTGATGTAGCCATCGATTGCATGCATCACCGTGCATTTGATTACGTAGTAAAAAGCGAAACCGCTTTTGTACGACTTCAAAAAATTATTACCACCATTTTTAAATATAAAAAAATGGAAAAACAGTTGAATTGGTATATGGATAGGATATAGATTTTTCTGTTATGAAAATTCAGCCATCATCCGTCAGCTGTCGGACAAACAAAGGCAAGTAAAAGATTTTATTTCAAATTATATAAAAGCTTACCCTCTATGATTCTTGCAGGGCTTGTGTAAGGGTGTTCATCTCCTTTTCCGGCATCCATAATATGGATTACTGTCCAACCTTGATGTTTAAGATAGTCAGACACAAGTGAGCGATGGCAACGCCACCATACTGCTTCAGCACACATAAAAGCAACTCGTTTTTTAGCTGCAAGGCACTCAAGTTCTTTTATTGCATTGTTGAACTTATCAGTTTCCATATAATCTGCATAGCCTCTGAAAGCAGCAACTCGCCAGCCTGTATTTCGAGAGTCAATAGTTGTTTTTCTCCGACCTCCAAGTTCTCTTAAATGAATATATTCTATTTCGTTTTCTGGTAACGAAACTGCCAAAGATTCTTTATTAAAGTATGGATAACGCCTTGAACCAGGAAAACTTCTGATATCGACAACCAATTCAATTTGAAATGATTTCAACATAACCATAAATTCGTCTAGTGTGTGGGTAGAATGTCCTATCGTCCAAATACTCTTTAGTTGCATATTGTATAACTTTTTTTGTGTGATTGCTAACGCTCTAGTACAAGCGAAGTAAACGGGTTCGGAGCAATTTATTAAACAGAGGGTAAATTATACTTCAGTCATCGTTTGTGCAAAGTCATTAAGTTTAGAAGATTAACCACTATTATCAATGCTTTTGAGTGTATTTAATTTGCTAACTCACCATAAAACAAATGGTTGTAATTAATTTAAAATCTAATATTTAAACTCTTAACTTAATGACATTGATCGTTTGTGTCTTCATAAACGATATTTGAATTTTAGCTTTTCTTCCTAATCACTTTTTTTCCAAAGTAAAAACCATTTCTCCCCAGCAAAAACCAAAGCAATTCCGATTACTGAAACGATTACAACAAAAATGTCAGAATTGGCTTTAATCCATAAAAAAGCAATTAACACAATAAAATCAAGGAATAATGCAGTAATCAAGACAAGTCCGTTTGCTTTTATTTCTTTTCTCAGGTTTTTATATACTCCCCAATGGACAATCATGTCCATCACTAAGTAGAATATTGCTCCAATTGAAGCAATTCGTGATAAATCGAAAAAGATAGTCAAGGTAATGGCAATGACAACGATATAGATTAACATGTGTTTTTGTATGCTTCCTGATATTCCGAAATCGCTTTGAGGTATAAGTTTCATATCCGTTAGCATGGCTGTCATGCGAGAAACAGCAAAAATGCTGGCAATTACGCCTGAAATTGTAGCTACAATAGCTATTCCCACTGTAAAATAAAGTCCAAAATTTCCAAAAGCAGGTTTTGCAGCTTCAGCCAAAGAATAATCTTTAGCCATAATAATTTCTGGTATAGAAAGGCTTGCATTTACAGCAATAGCAACTAAAAAATAAACTATTGTGCAAATGAGTAATGAAATAATGATTGCTCTTCCCACATTTTTGTGAGGTTCGGTAATTTCTCCTCCGCTGTTGGTTATCGTTGTAAATCCTTTATAAGCCAAAATAGAAAGAGCTATAGCTCCAATAAAACTTGCAGCCGAATAGTTAGTTACATCAGCTGTAGCAGGCAGTAAATCACCTAAAGTGAAATGGGCAGCCCACAAACCGCCAATTGCAAACACGATAATCCCGACTATTTTTATAAATGCCATGAATTGCGAAGTTTTCTCAATAATTTTATTCCCAGATACATTAATGATGTATGCAAGTATTAATAAGGCAACACCCAAAGCTGGTACCCACAGGGAATTATTATCTACATCAAAAAGCTGCATGCTGTATGATCCAAATGTCCTTGCCACTAAACTTTCATTAATAATCATAGAAAGAGCCATTAAAACCGAAGCGGCAGCGGTAAGCGTTGTTTTCCCGTATGCTTTCATTAAAATCATAGCGATTCCACCAGCAGAAGGGTATGCATTGGAGACTTTGATGTATGAATAAGCACTAAAACCTGAAATAATTGCTCCGATAATAAAGATGTATGGAAACCATGTTCCTGATAATTCTGCAACCTGACCTAGAAGAGCAAATATTCCTGCCCCAATCATTACACCAGTACCAAGTGCTACAGCTCCTTTAAGCGTTAAACTATTTTTTTTGTAGTTGTCCATTTTTATTTTCTACCCAAGCCTCAATTTTTGTCTATGTGTACATCTACGGTTAGGGCTAAGTTTGAGTATATTTTCCTCTAAACAAAATAAAGCATGTCTTGAGGGTTGCTCATCATAACTATTTTGTCTCCTTTCATAACAATTGGGGCTCTTAAAATACTTGGGTTATGTTCTAACAATTTGAGCCAATCAATTTTACTTAAATCAGTTAAATCATTAAATTTTTGTAAAAAATCAGGATTTTCGACATTGATTAAGTCCTTGGTTTCAATGTTTAATCTTCTTGCCAACTCAATCCAATGCATACTTGTTAATTTAACATGTTCCAGATCTATGTCATGGATTGGAAGGTCTTTAGTATGAGCATAAGCCAGTATTTGCTGACCGATATGGTCTTCTGAAGAATAAATAATGGTAATCTCTTTATTTGTATTTGCAAAAATCATTTTTTTTTTATCTAGTGCTTGAGTTAATGAAGAAGCAACCACACTCTTTACATTTCAGCCATCGTCCCGATTACTCGGGACGATATTGAGTTGTTTCCGTCAGCTGTCGGACAAACAAAGGCAAGTAACGATAATTTTCTCACATATACCTAGTTTATAAATTTACTAGGTTAGTAATGATTCTTTTTATCACCCTTTATCTTCATCCAAATTATTGTGGTTATCTCCTCCTAAACTGTAATAATTGTTTTCTTCATCTTCACTCCCCACATTTTCTTGCTTATCATCTAATTCTGAGCCTGGAACATCCAAATCGCTACCCGACATATCATCGGCAAAATCTTTTTCATTCGGTGTGCCCGACTTTTCATTTGGTATTTTCTGTTTAGTAATATCTTCTGGATTTAGTTCCGTTTCTTCCTTCCATTTATTAAATGCGTCTTCTGATGCTGGATTTATTGGATATCCTGAAAGGTTCGTTTTGTTATCTTTTTGTTTCATCTTATTTATTTTAGTTTGTCCGTTTTCATCTGTTTATGAGTAGCTCAAAATCCCACTTAGCCTTTCAACTTAATTAGCATTATACATTAAGAAAATAAATTAGCGGCATTAAGCGGTTAAAAACCTATTTGTATAGAGTATAACAAAGGTGGTTGTTTTGTTGATTGAAATATTACACTTTTGTTAAAAAGGGTTGCATAATTCACACCTTATAAGGAGGAAAAACAAAATATAACGAAACCAAATAGAATTTCGGGAAATAGATTCATTTTGGTTTCGAGTATAACTGAAACTAACCATCTTTTCTCCCGAAAAGCTGCTAAGTATGAGTATATGTGAATTACACAATTCTTTAAAAGAGTTGTGTAACACTAAACCTCACAAAGCTACTTACCTTTGTTCTATTAAAAAACTTAATAAACACAGATGAATCATTTAAAACTAATAGCTATTGGAATTGTAATATTCCTTTCAACCTCAGCAAAAGCTCAAGTCTCAGTAACCGTTAATGTTGGTTCTCCTCCACTCTGGGGTCCAGTGGAACATCATGATGTGCAATATTATTATATTCCTGATATAGAGGCTTATTATGATGTTCATACTTCCATGTTTATTTATTTTTCAGGAGGGAATTGGATACGCAGAACATATCTTCCTAAACGCTACCAAGGCTATGATTTATACAATGGTTATAAAGTTATATTAGTTGATTACCATGGTAACTCACCTTATCATAATCATAATGTTTACAAAAATAAATATAAAAAAGGGTATCGTGGAGCACCACAAAAAACAAATGGACAGCATCCTGGAAAAGGAAATTCTCATAATAAAACAGCTCCAAAAAATCAAAAAAATAACAAAACTAATTCCAAAGGAAATCACAAAAGCCAAAAAGGCAATGGTGGTGGGAAAGGAAAAAAACATTAACAATAAATTATATAAAAATGAAAACAATAACAAATTTAATTTTATCAGTAGCCGTAGGTGGACTGATAATAACTGGTTCGGCTTTAGCACAAAACAATACTGTTAAGGATAAAACTGAGAAAACAGATAAACAACTAAAAAAAGAAAGAAAGGCTTTAGAAAAAAAGCAAGATAGAGCTGATGACTTAGTGAAATCAGAAAAAAATGCTGAGAAGAAAGAAAAAAATCTCGAAAAAGCTGAGGAAAAACTAGAACAAAAAGAAAAAGCGGTTGAAAAAGCCGACAAATTAGTTGAAAAGAAAGAAAAACAAAAAAATAGAGCCGATAAAAAAGTGGAGAGAAAAGCCGAAAAAATAAAAAAAGCAAACCAAAAAGAGGCTGATGCTAAAAGAGAAAAAGAAGATGAGCTAAAAAAACAAATTGATTAAGCGTTTTATGAAAATTTGAATTTTAAAATAATAATAGAACTCAGGTTAATACTTTAAAAAGATGAAAGGATTTAAAAGTAATATTGAAAACGACACTTTAAAGGGTAAAAATTTTAGAAAAGTATTATACTCAGGAGAACACCTTCAATTGGTGTTAATGAGTTTACTTCCAAATGAAGAAATTGGCTTAGAAACACACCCTGATAATGATCAATTTTTTCGATTTGAAAGTGGGCAAGGAAAATGCATCATTAATGGTATTGAGCACCTTATTCTTAAAGGTGATGCAATTATTGTTCCTGCCGGAACCGAACATAATGTAATAAATACCTCCAACGAAAAAATGTTGAAGTTTTATACCATCTATTCGCCTCCTCATCACGAAGATGGAATTATACGAGAAACTAAACAAGAGGCTGAAGCAAAGGGGAATGAGGAGGAGTTTGATGGAGTTACCACTGAATAATTAGAGGCTATCTACAAAGTCTAATGAAGAAAACAGACACAAACTAATTAGTACACACATGAAATATTTACAAAAAACAATCGACTTAGATTATCTAAAAAACCTTTCTGGAGGAGATAATCAATTAATAGTTGATATGATTCAGCTTTTTATTACTGAAATAACTACAGAAAGTAAATTAATTGAGAAAGGTATTGTGGATAGTAATTTTAAATTAATTAAGTCTTCTATTCATAATATTAGAGGAGTAATTCATTATGTTGGGTTGGATAAAATTGTAAAGAAAGACCTAATCCAAATAGAAAAATTAGCACTTAATAAAATCGATATTATAGGAATTAACATACTATTTTCAAAAATCAACAAACAATTTAAAAGGGCTATTGACGAACTAAACAATTGGATTTTACTTTCGAATGCTAAAAAAATATGTAATTAATTCAATTTATTGTAAAAATTATATAACAACACCTCTGTTAAAGTACCGCACTTTTGTAGAATATAAACAATTTAAAAACCATAAAAAAATGATTAATTCAAAAGAAATAAAAGGAACATGGAACGAGCAAAAAGGAATTTTAAAACAAAAATTTGCAGTTCTAACTGATAATGACTTAATGCATGAAGAAGGTAAACGAGATGAAATGATTGGTAAACTTCAAATTATATTAGGTAAAACCAAAGAAGAATTAAATAAAATTTTAGCAGAACTTTAAAACCAGCGTTTGATATTTATTTTAAAATTCAGGTTTTCATAACGGTTTACTTACATGGCGTATTCTCAAATTTTTAGCGAGCTAAATCCAGAGAATATAACGAAGTAGATTGCCCTTTAGTGGTTTCTAGAAATAAACTTTACAGACAAACCCTCGTGAAAAAATGTTTTGTTTTCCGCTTCTAAACAAATTAAATTAATGTAATGGATAAATCAGAGTTTAAGTTCTTCGAAAAAAGAGAACTACAAAAAGAAGTGAATTTGATTAAAAAACAGTTGAGAAAAAACAACGGTGGGGTTTACCTTTCGGGTGGTGCAATCATTATTATTATTTTATTGTTAATTATATTATTATAAATAAGTATTATAAAAACAGATGAAAAATAATGTAGAAAATAAAAATGAAGGACTCCTCTCCTACTATTACTGATAGCGATATCGTATTTGTAAATGGCAATAAAGATGATTTGAGTATATTTAAAAGAAACAAATGAATGCAAAAGAGCTATTAAATTTAAAAATTCTTGAAATTACCATGCTCATTCATGAAACACATCCAGAATTATCAAAATTCATTGAGGAATTTCCTATAACAATACCAAATCAGGAAAAACCAGAAATAACCATTGAAAATTTAGAATCTTATTACGAATCATTGTGTCTGGCACTCGAATTTCAGCACTTAAAATTATGAGAAAACTCATTTCTGCCATCTATGGAATAACAGCTTACCTAACTTTTTTAATTGCCTTTTTTTATGCCATTGGATTTGTTGGTAATTTGTATGTTCCAAAATCAATCGATTCTGGAACAGAAACTACTTTTTTGAGTGCATTAATTGTTAATACATTGTTGTTAAGCATTTTTGCCATTCAACACAGTTTGATGGCTAGACCTGCATTTAAAAAATGGTTGAATGGCATTATTAACCCTGCAATAGAGCGTAGTACTTATGTTCTGTTATCAAGTTTAGCACTGTTTTTAATTTATTGGAAATGGCAGCCAATAACTACCGTAGTCTGGAATATTGAAAATGAAACGATGTCCACAATTTTAACAAGCGTATTTTTCTTTGGATGGTTATTGGCATTGTTCTCTACATTTATGATTAATCATTTTGAACTTTTTGGATTAAAGCAAATTTTGGATAATTTGAATGACAAATTCAGTAAAATTGAAATTCCTAACCGAGCTTGCGAGCTCAACGAAGTTAAATTCCAAGCTAATTTCTTATATAAAATCGTCCGACATCCAATTATGTTAGGCTACCTTATAGCCTTTTGGTCAACACCATTAATGACAGTTGGTCATCTCCTTTTTGCTGTAATCACAACACTTTATATTTTAGTGGCGGTAAAATATTTCGAGGAAAAAGATTTAAAAAAATCTCTTGGAAATGCGTATGAAGATTACCAAAATAAAGTTCCTATGCTTGTACCATTTACAAAGAATAGAAAATAATCTTCCGTTCTATTCCAATTGATTATATTAATGTATAAATGTGAATTACATAACTACTTTTTACAGTTGTGTAACACTTAAACAGCAATAGTTGCTCAAATTTGATTAGATAATGTTCATTCATAAATCTAACAAAAATGTACAACAAATTCCAACTTATAACAATCGTTACTGTTCTATTGTTATTTCCAAAAATAAATTACAGTCAAGCTCCTAACTTAGGAACAGCTGCTAGCTTCGTGCTATTTACAGCAGATGGAGCATTTACCAATACTGGTGAATCAAATGTAACAGGTGATATTGGCACTAACTTAGGGTTATTCACAGGCTTTCCTCCAGGCCTAGTAAATGGACAAATACATGTAGCTGATTCTACTTCAATGCAAGCAGCAGCAGATGTGATTACGGCTTACGATTTTTTAACAGCAACCGTTTGTGATAGTAATATAGGACTTATATTAGGAAACAACCAAATTCTTACACCGCATGTGTATTGTTTAGGAGGAGGAGGAGGAGCAACATTAAGCGACACACTTTACTTGGATGCTCAGGGTGATGCTAATGCTTTATTTATTTTTAAGGTAGATGGTGCTTTGGTAACAACCAAATTTTCAAACATCATATTAATTAATTCGGCTTCCTTAGACAATGTCTATTGGCAAATAAATGGAGCATTAGAAGTAGCCGACAGTTCTATTTTTAAAGGTACTATTCTTGCAAATGGAGCTATCAATTTATTACTCAACTCATCTCTTGAAGGCAGAGGCTTATCTCGTGCAGGTGCTATAAATACTTATACTATAAATGCTACATTAGTATCTCCTTCACCTTTACCAATAAGTTTATTGTATTTTAATGGGTTAAATGAACAATCTTATAATTCATTTTCTTGGTCAACTTCTACCGAAATAAACAATGATTATTTTACCCTTGAAAAAACAACTGATGCCCTAAATTTTATAGCTATTGAAAAAACAAATTACCACATTTGATACCAGAACTTTGTCATCGGGAATTTATTTTTACCAACTAACTGATAACAATAAAACCATCCAATCAGGTAAATTGATTGCAAGGCAGTAATAACTATTGTTAAATATACTCACTCAAGGATTATTTTTTTCAATTACCAATTCACATTTACAAAGTAGTTCATCAAAAAGATAATCGTTTTTTTAAAATTTTCTCCAAAAGCTTAGTTGTGGACATATTCTTTTTTTGTATCTTTACTTAACATTTTTTCGAAGTAAAATTATTACTTATTGTTTTTCAATCTGTTAGCAATGATTTTTCTTTTCAACATTAGTTAGTAAAGAATGAAAAACAACTTCCAACACACCGAAATTCTTGAACGCATTAACTATGCTTTTGTGGCATTGGATAAAAACTGGTGTTTAACCTATACGAATAAAACAGCTACGGTATTGTTAAACCGTAATTCCGATGAACTGATTGGTAAAAATATATGGGAGCTTTTTCCAGAAAGGATTGCCTTACCTTTACACAAAGCATTTTTGGAGGCAATTGAAACTCAACAATATATTTTTTTAGAAGAATATTATCCTCCATCTAATAAATGGTTCGAAAATCATATTTATCCTTCACCAGAAGGGTTATCAATTTATTTTAGAGATATTACAGAAAAGAAAAAAGCAGAAGAAGAAATTACAGAGAGTGAATTGAACTATCGTTCGCTTTTTGAGCAGGCAAGCGATACGATTTTTATTACCGGGATTGATTTTCATTACATTGATATTAATACCAGCGGTTGCAAATTGACAGGTTATTCAAAAGATGAATTTATCAAACTCACACCGAATGATTTGGTATTTAAAGAAGATATGAAAGCAAATCCATTCAAAACAGATCAATTAAAATCGGGAAAAACATTCTCATATGAAAGGAGGTTAAAAAGAAAAGACGGAACGGCTGTAGCGGTAGAAGCCAATACAAAATTTCTTCTGGATGGAAGAGTAGTCACCTTTGTAAGAGATATTACCGACCGCAAAAAAGCAGAAGAAGAAATTTTACAAAAAAATAATGAACTCAAAGCACTTGCAGCATATTTACAAAACATTCGTGAAGAAGAACGAAAAGAAATTGCT
>Ga0210005_1000450_pt1 | contig 33530 bp, 34 predicted proteins | sample CryGey02umfilter_3_FD_183961 | JGI IMG/M metagenome (GOLD analysis project Ga0210005, IMG submission 183961) | Groundwater microbial communities from aquifer in Utah, USA - Crystal Geyser 4/9/14 0.2 um filter (SPAdes) (version 3) | ecosystem: Environmental > Aquatic > Deep subsurface >... | reverse complement strand
AAGTTAAGATTACAAAAAGAGGAGACCGAAGGAGAAATTGGCGACGTTTATGTATTTTAAAGACCTAGATTAATATGGCTCCAGGCAATCAACCAACACAAAATCCGGGCGAAGCTGTAGAAGCTCCAGAACAAGGGCAGGAGTCCACCGAAGTCGCGACTAATTTGCCGCCAACTTTGAGCAAGTTCCTCGAAGCTTTGACTGCTAAGATAGATGAGAGTCAAAAAGAGCCTTTTATAAAGGCTGTCTCCGCTTACTTCGCTCAGAATGAATCGTATCCAAGCGCAACTTTCCGTGCTCTGGTCGGACATACATATGAAGACGATCTCCTGACGCAAGCAATAGATGCCGCTCTATCAAATGTCTCAGATTATGGTGATGTTGCAACGGCTTTCTCCGATGTCAGCACCCCTGATAAACTTGAGGCGGCCATGGTGAAATTTAAAAGCGTTCTTGCGGTTTACGAGTTGGAAGTCGTAAAAATGCGCCAAATGCAGAAGGAGAAAGACAAGCTCCTTGCGCTCAAAGCAAGTTATCAAGAGATGTCTGACCATGATCAAGTGCCTGCGGACGTGCAGAGTCAAATTTCCACTCTAACAGGCGACATAGATACTTATTTGAATGACGTCATATTCGTCCTTGATAAATCCGATGATATTGTCGCCGGCTTGACGGCTAAACGTACCTCAATCGAGCCTCAACTAAAACAGATCTTTGTTGACTTTAAGACTGCTAAAGTTACTGAACTGAGTGGCAAGAAAGCCCCTGCCGACAAAGTGACCGCTCTTCAGGTATTGAATGATCCTAAAGCATTTCTTGATGAGCTTTCCGCAGTTGTCGCTGAACTTGAGATAGATGCCGCAGCATCGATGCAGGCTCCTCCCGCACAACCGACTACTCAGCCTCCCACAAATCCTCCGGCAACCCCACCTGCTACGCCACCACCTGCCGATGCACCAAGCTTGATGGATCCAGGGGCTATGGCGGAATATTTTGCGCAAGATTTACAAAAAACAAGCAGCCTATCGCAGACTCTTATGAATATGTCCGAACTACCTCTCATTGGTTGGCTTTTTAAAATGCTCGCGACTTACATGAGGGATTCAAACCCAGAATCTTTTGAAAAGATTCAAGATACCGAGACTGATGAGTATTTTGTAGATTTAATGGCCGATGGCGAGTTTAAGCACAAAACATATGAAGCTACCGATGCCGTATGGCAAACTATGAGAGGATACAAATTGCGCGCCACATACTGGCTTGAGAAAGAACTCAGAATCGATGGCAAAGAAGTAGGACCTAAGAGGAATGTTGTAAAAGCGATATTCAATTCGGAGTTCACCGTCGGAGAGTTCAAAGAACTTGCCAAGAAGGGCGACAATCCTTCCGTCATAGAAGAAGAAGATTTGCCAAACGACCTAATGGACGACCTAGACATTGTCCGTGGCGTATATAACGAGGTCATAGCTGCCGCAGGAAGTACTTCCGATTGGGACAGCAAGACCGTAGCAGAGCTTGTCGCGTCCGAGTTATATACCGATCCCGGGCAATCAACCGCAGGTTAAAAATTGCTTTTTTTCAAAACTCACTTACAATAACCTTTAGTAAAACTAAAATAAAAAATGGCAGACGATAAGAGCACAATCAATCTCAAAGACCCTAACGGCACCGGCGCAACCGGCAATAGTGGTGGTGCCCAACAGACGCAGCAGGATGATACCAAGTACAACATCTCTGATGAAGTTAAGGCTAAGTATCCACAGCTCGTTGAGCTAATCAAAGCTACTGAGTCGATGACCGATGCCGAGAAGATTTACTGGTTCCAGATTTTGCCAATCATGACAGATGAGCAAGTCGACAAACTCAAGAAGATTCTGACTAAAGAAAAAGAGCAGCTTACAAAGCTCGATTCCGAATACGAGAAAGAACTTAAGCGTATCAACGACAAACATCTTATTGAGTGGAAAGATTTTGAAACCAAAAAGTCTCGCGAAATGAGACAACGTGAAGAGGCTGCTGCCGATGACGAGGAAGCTAAAGCTGAGGAAGATATCTTGTCTAAGCTGAATGATGTGTAGTGGTAGGACTTAGGATTTAGGACTTAGGATTTAGTGAATGGAGTTTCGCTGCGCGAAACGTTTTTATATAAGCTCTGCGACCAATATCAGTCTGCGTATATTAGTTCCTACGGGAGTGCATGTCATCAGAGTAAGCTGGCTCACACCTTCTGGCTGCCTAAGAACATCCACTTCCGACGGAGACACTTCCTTTTTCTCTTTGATTTCGTATGTGTATTTCTCTTGGTTGTAATACATAACAATTTGATCTCCTATTTCCAGCTGAGGGAGTAGTGCAAACACATCTATGTAATCACCATCATCCCAGAAATAATAGCTACTGTGTCCTGTTATGAATGTATTGCCTTCCTCGCCCGGCAATGCCGTACCAGGATATCTGACAACCCCGTTTTTTAACGCATCTAGGATCTCGTCATCCAGCGCTGTCCAGTCGTTCTGGGCAAGGCTACTTGAGTCTACTTCGACAATTGGAATGTTTTTGTTGATTTTAGGTATGATTATTCTGTTGTCAGGCGGAGTTAGTGCTATATCAAGCTCAGGGATTTGGGTCTTCTGGACTTCCGGATCTTTGCTAAGAGTTACCAAATCTTGTGCAATCTCTTCCTCGTCCACTATGTATCCGTCAAACAAATCCGTTTGCGCTATATTCGCAACCTCCAATATGCTTGTCTTGGCTATTTGCAAATATGCCGATGCATTGAACAGAAAAAAGAAAAGTATGAACAGTACAAGAGACGTTGCGACAACCTTGATGAACTCTCCGGCTTTTTTTGAGAACTGCACAGCTGTATCAGGCGATATCTCGTAGGCCAGTGCTGCATTAATGTCAAAAGGCTCGCCGGGTGGCGGAAAGTCTATTCTGTAGAATTCGGCTTCACGTTTATAAGCGATCTTCCGATCAACTTTTTTTACGATCTCCTCAATGGTGTGCTTCTTGCCCATTTCCTACCTTTAATAAACATAGTTTTATCCGTATATTATACCTGTTTTTACTATGTTATTCAATCGAGGGTGTTTGACGCATCCTTCGTATGTTGTTTAGGGCGTGTTAACACAACCTAGTTTTACCCGAAGCGCATAATGCCTCCGCCAATCACTTTTGATTTATCGTAGAATACTATCGACTGCCCTTCTGTGAACGCGCGAACCGGTTTATCAAATACAGCTGTTAACGAATCTTCGCCAGTGATGTGCAGCATCACTGGATGGAGCGTACCTAGATGTCTGATTCTGGCATAGCATTGCGTCGGCTCCTTTGGCAGCTCTCCCGAGATGAAGCTCAGGTTGTCCGCTGTAATCTCGTTTCGCCATAACTGTTCATCCGTACCGATCACAAGTTCGTTTTTTTCGTGATCCGCTTTGATGACATAATGAGCTTTGGCGAGTCCTCCCACCCTAATTCCTTTCCGCTGTCCGCACGTGTAGTTAGGCAATCCCATGTGACGACCGTGCTTATTCCCTTCCGTATCAACAATCAAACCTTCTTTGAAATATGAGTCTGCGAGATTTTTCTTCAAGAATTCAGCATAGGTTTTTTCTGGAATGAAACACATTCCCGAGCTCTCCTGCTTGTTTACCACAGCCGTGAAGCCGAGGTCCTTGGCCTTTTTGCGTGTTTCGGTTTTCCTGGTACCCCCCAGAGGGAAAATGGCACGAGAGAGCTGGTCCTGATTCAACCTATACAGGAAATATGTCTGGTCTTTTGTGTCATCAACTCCTCTATGCAGTTCGTACTCTCCGTTATTTTCCGTGACTCTCGCGTAGTGACCTGTCGCCATACAGTCGGCTCCCATCTCCAGAACCTGCTCCAGCAGCTCACCGAATTTGATTTCCGGGTTACACATTATACACGGATTCGGAGTCTCTCCTCTCTTATAGGCATCCAGATAGTACTTGATAATTTTCCCCTTGAACGCGTCTGCCAAATCAATCACATGAAGCTTGATCCCGATCTGATCGCATATTGCCGTTGCATCTCTGACATTGTCTGCCGTGCACGCGTTACCGAGATCAAGATGGACACCAAAACATTCATGCCCTTGTTCTTTGAGAATTGCCGCCGTAACAGAGGAGTCAATTCCTCCTGACATTGCAATAGCAACTTTCATTGTATATAGGTTTATGGGATAATAATTTTGTCGTAATATGGATAATGTATGAGAATTGGTACAGTCATAAAACTTGCGAAAGAGTACATGCCTGATCTTGATGATGAGAGGCTACTTGAAGCTTATGAATTCGCCCGAGATGCTCATGGAGATCAGAAACGAAATGATGGGAGCCCGTACATTATGCATCCTTTGTCGACTTGCGCAATTCTTTTGAATTACAAAGTAGATGAAGATACTTTGATTACAGCTTTGCTACACGATGTCCCCGAAGATACAAATGCAACTATAAAAGATATTGAAAAGCACTTTGGGAAAAAGGTTGCTTATCTTGTACAAGGGGTTACCAAGCTGTCAAAGGTGTACTACAAGCATAATATGGCGGAAAGACAGATTGAGTCTCTTAAGAGACTTTTTATACATAGCGCCGAGGACCTGAGAATTATCTTGGTAAAACTTGCAGACCGCTTGCATAATATGAGAACTCTTGAGTTCGTCAGTATACCCGGCAAAAGGCTGCGTATCTCAAAAGAGACGCTTGAAATATATGTTCCCATCGCAAATCTGCTTGGAATATGGGAAATCAAATCCGAAATGGAAGACTTGTGTTTTAAATACATATATCCCACCGATTACGAGAAGACCCGCGAGCTTGTTGAGACCAGCGCTCTCCAAAACGACAATATCCTCAAGTCGACAGTGAGAAAAATTCAAAGTGTTCTGAAATCGAAACGTATCAAAGCGAAAATCCAGGCAAGGAGAAAAAGCTTATACAGCATTTTTAAAAAGATGCTGCATACCGGAAAAACTTTTCACGATATTTATGACCTTATTGCACTTCGCATTATCGTGACCAATATTGATAATTGTTATAGAACCCTTGGAATTATTCATCAAACATTTCGACCCAAACATAAGAGAATCAAGGATTATATCGCGGTACCGAAAGTGAATGGCTACCAAAGTTTACACACTACCGTCTTTGGTATCGATGGCACTATTACGGAGTTCCAAATCCGCACAGAGACTATGCATCTTGAATCCGAATATGGAATCGCTGCTCATTATTTTTATGATTTATCAAGGAGCGCTGCGAAAGACAAGGAAACGATGCCAGCAATATTCAGTAAGCATGCTGAATGGGCAAAGAAGGTTCTTGCAATTCAGAAAGAGGTCAGTAGTGATTATGATTTCGTAGCAAGCTTGAAATTCGACGTATTCCAAGACAGGATTTTTTCTTTTACACCCAAGGGCGATGTCATAGACTTGCCTTTTGGCGCCAACGCTATCGATTTTGCATATCACATACATACAGATGTTGGAGATCATGCGGTATCCGCCGACGTTAGCGGTGAATACCTCCCTCTCTCAACGCAACTTAAGACGGGCGATACAGTCAAGATCATAACCGACCCCAAAGCGCATCCTGATAGAGAGTGGCTTTCCATTGTAAAAACCAGTCATGCGCGCACGAAAATCAAAGAGTATTTCAAACGTCAGGGATCTACCAAAAACTACAAAGCAGGACTGCAACTCATTAATAGTGAACTTGCTATGTTCGGATATGACAAACTCAAAAAGCCTACTTCTGAAGTGCTACAAACTATATTTGAGAAGTTTAACGTTACAAATATGAAGGGGCTCATTGTCTCTGTTGGTGATGGCACCATCAACGTGAAAAACATGATACATGGATTCTATACAGACGAAGAACTCCTTGGAAAACCTGCTGTAACCGACAATATTACCAACAAGGACTTGCTTTCCAGACATCGCATGGATAGGGCCATGTCTATCGTACTTGGCAATGAGGAGTTATCCGAGAAGGCCGCTTACGAGGCTTTGCAAATTTACAGAGTAAATGTTTCTATCGATGCAAATGATCGAGTTGGCATGCTGCGCGATATAGCGATGAAACTCTCCAGATTAGGTGTGAATATTTACAAAGTAGGTGTCTCCAATACTCCCAAGAAACATGTAAAAAAGATGCTACTAAAAATCGAGGTCTATGATTTGGACCATTTCGATAGAGCTGTGCGTGCTATTAAGAGCATTAAGGACGTCATTAGAGTCTACAAGGACCGCTAACCCTTCTTGAGTCTTCTTATTGCTGTTTTGTATCCGTTCTCTCCGTGCGTAAGCCACCTACCTACCCTAGTGATCGTGGCCGTACTGACTCCTGTTTGTTCTGTAATTTTCCTGTATGGAATTTTCTCGTCTATCATTTGTGCAACCTGCCACCTCTCCGTGATTGCACGCATTTCCGTTATCGTACATATGTCACGTAGGAAGTGCTTACATTCCGTTACTGTTTTCATTGTTAGAAGAGCCTTACATAAACCAGTAAGTTCTTTCTCCCAATGATGTTTGTCTTCACCTTTTCGCATTGAGAAATTGTTAATTTGATATGACGCATCGTACCAGAAAATAAAAAACATTGACAGCCTTTTGCGAAGCTGATATTATGGTAGCGTGTTAATCAATTAAAACGCTATGACTCAGAACCAGAACAATTCGACACCAAGATATATGACTCATCACCACAGTTAAAGTGAGGCGCTGGTACTACATTTCTGCGTACTCACTTACCCAAAGCTCGATTCCGAGCTTTTTTTGTATCTTTAAATCAATTTAACAATGTCCAGAACAATTATTGATCCGAAAATTTTGAAAGGCACCCGCGATTTCCTCCCAACAGATATGGCGAAACGAGATTACGTCATGGATGTTATGCGCTCCGTATTTAGGAAGTATGGATACGACACCATAGAAACTCCCGTAATCAACTACGCCGAGACTATCCTTGGGAAGTATGGAGAAGAGGGTGATCGATTGACTTACAATTTCAAAGACTCCGGTGATCGAGGCATTGCACTCCCCTACGATCTTACCGTACCTTTTGCCAGGCTCGTGGCTGCAAACTACTCGAATTTGCCTATGCCTTTTAAGCGTTATCAAATTCAACGCGTATGGCGTGCTGAGAAACCTCAGAAAGGCAGACTCAGGGAATTCTATCAATGCGATATAGATGTTATCGGCACAAAGAGCCTTCTCGCCGAGGCTGAAGTTGCACGTATTATTGTTAGTGTTTTTGAAGAGCTGGGATTCGAAAATTTCCGTATAAAAGTAAATTCCAGAAGGCTTATGAACGCTATCTTGGACTCTTTTGGCTTGGATGATGATCCTTTGGCCCTCATACGTATCATCGACAAGATGGCTAAGATTGGCGAAGACGGCGTGAAAAACGAATTGTCTTCTATTGGCGTATCTCAAAACAAAATTACCGAGCTGTTTGATGCTTTTTCAAAAGGTGATTTCTCTGCTTATGACATGAGTGAAATAGAAGAATTCATGGGGCTGTGCAAAGATCTTTGTATTGATGATAAGTACATCGAATTCGATCCTTGTTTGGCACGTGGCTTGGATTACTATACAGGCATAATTTATGAAGTTGTAAGTGACGATGTGGACTTTGGCACACTCTGTGCCGGCGGACGATACGATGACCTTTGTGGGCTTTTCTGCAAAGAAGATTTTTCCGGTGTTGGCGTCGCTTTTGGATTTGAAAGGATAATGCTTGCACTCGAAAAAATGAATAGACTTGCCGATGTGCCTTTGAGTTCCAAGGTGCTAGTTACTCTATTTGACTCCGTCAGCACTGCGGCTTCTTTGGCCATTTATAATGAATTGGTTTGCGCCGGAATTAATTCCGAGATTTATTTCGAACCTGCTAAGCTTTCCGAACAATTCAAATACGCTGCGAAAAAACAGGTTCCTTTTGTAGTCGTAAGTGGCCCAGATGAACGTGCAAAAAGCGAGGTGACCGTCAAATTCATGGATAGTGGCAATCAAAAAACTATACCTGTTAATCAACTTATTTCTTATATCAAAGGCTATGTTTAAAATAGGAATACAAAAAGGTGGGAGGCTGACCACACCTAGCATTGAATATCTTGCTTCGCTAGGCATCGAGGTGCCACGAAATGGTCGCGAACTCATGATTCTTGCTGGGGATTTTAAAATTTTGTTTCTAAGGCAAAAGGATATTCCAGAATTTGTTGAACGAGGCATTATCGATTTCGGTATTGTTGGTACAAACGCCATCCTCGAGAAGCAATCCAAGGTCGACATCATTAAGGAACTTGGATTTTGCAAGTGTTCTCTGGTTATCGCAGGGCCATCGAATATCTCTATTACAGCCCTTAACGGAGAACGTATTGCAACTTCTTTCCCCAACTTGCTCAGGTCTTTTTTACAGAAGAACAAAATCAATGCTTCGATCATTGAAGTCCAAGGGTCTGTCGAAGTTATACCTGCTATGGGCCTTGCTGACGCAGTGTGCGATCTTGTGCAAACAGGCAGCACTCTTAAGGATAATAATCTCGTACCTATCGCCACGGTCTTGGAGTCTCAGGCTGTTTTGATTTCCAATCCTAACTCTACAAAAAAATGGAGATTCTAACACCAAAAAATGCTAAAAAACGGGAAAGGGTATCTTTTGATGCGGAAGCTGTCATAGGAACCGTACTTGAGATAAAATCTGACGTCATTAATCGTGGAGACGATGCTCTTCGCGAACTCACTTTGATGTTCGATAAGATTAGGATTGATGGATTCCTGGCATCACCTGCGAAGATGAATGCCGCGTATAATTCGATTGCCAAAGACGATCTTGCAATGCTAAAAACAGCTGCTCGCCGTATTCGCAAAGTAAACGAAGCTGTTCTAGCCTCGAAAGGCGACATCGAAGTGAATGGAGATGGATATAGTTTCAAACTTGTCTCAACTCCTATCAGCAGTGTTGGACTGTACGTCCCCGGCGGAACTGCTTTTTATCCATCCAGCGTATTAATGCTTGGCATTGCTGCAAAAGTTGCCGGTGTGCCTAGGATTGTTCTATGCACTCCTCCTAATGCTGCAGATAAAGGTATTCCGCCAATCACATTAGCTACTGCAAAACTTGTCGGTATTGATGAGGTCTATCAAGTAGGTGGGGCTCAAGCGGTATTTGGCATGGCTTATGGAACAGATTCTATAAAACCCGTAGATAAGATCTTCGGACCCGGCAACAAATATGTCGCCGCTGCCAAAATGTTTCTCGGAGATAAATGCGGCGTGGATATTTTCGCAGGGCCTTCAGAGATCCTTGTTCTAGCAGATGAGACTGCTAACGCTGAATTAATCAGAGCTGATCTTCTGTCTCAGTTGGAACATGGGGCTGATAGCCCATGTGTTTTGGTCACTACAAGTAAGAAGTTGGCTGTAGAGATTTCCGATCTTGAGGCGAATGGGTTCATTGTACTTGTTAATTCCATCAACGAAGGTATCGATTTCGCAAATTGGTACAAGGCTGAACACACTGAAGTCATGACAAAAGATTCCAGAGGGGATTCGATGGAGATTCAAGGTGGAGCTGTATTTATCGGACAGAACACTTGCGTCCCAATGGGAGATTACGGAGTCTCGGGCTCCAATCACGTCATCCCAACCGGAGGTGCTGCCAGATTTCAGTCTCCTGTGTCTGTGGAGGACTTCATGATTCGCACAGAATACACGGAAGCAACTGACACAAACAGTGCTTCGTTCGTCCCTAGATTTGCGGATCTAGAAGGCCTGCCCGCTCACGCAAAGGCTGTATCATTAAGATTTACTAATTTCAAAAAACAATGAAAGACGTTACAAAACTTTTTAGGCCTAATATTGCCAATCTCAAGGCATATACTTCGGCTAGACAAACGGCCAATGCGGATACCGGTATACTCCTTGATGCTAATGAAAATCCACGTGGGCGGTACAATCGATATCCTGATCCATATTCTACAGAAGTCAGGAATCTATATAGTGATTTTGTTGGCATTCCAAGTTCAAACATATTCGCAGGAAGTGGTTCTGATGAGGTGATCGACCTGCTATTTCGTGTTTTTTGCGAGCCCAAGAGGGACTGTGTTATCACCCTTGATCCAACTTATGGCATGTATCGTGTCTGCGCTGACATTAATGATGTTCAAGTGATTTCTATAATGCTCACAGATGATTTCCAGATTGATGTTGAGACTACGCTCTCGGCTTGTGTCCCGGATACTAAGATTATTTTTGTGTGTAGCCCAAATAATCCAACCGGCAATTTGATTCGGGAACAGGATGTTTTTGCACTGTGCGAAGGGTTTGACGGAATTGTCGTTGTGGATGAGGCTTATATTGAATTCGCAGGCGATATATCTTTGGCGAAAGAAGTTTTGGGATACAAAAATCTTGTTGTTACGAGAACGCTTTCCAAGGCTTGGGGTGCTGCCGGAGTTCGCGTAGGATTTGCAATCGCTTGCGAGGAGATTATTGATGCTCTAAACAAGGTTAAGCCACCATACAACGTGCCGGTGCCATCTCAAGAGATTGCCGCAGGTGTTTTGCGTGAAGGATTTGATGTGACTTCGATTTTAAGCGAGAGAGATCGCGTCAAGTCTGCCCTGCAGATGTTCGGCCTTACCGTACTTCCTTCTGATGCGAATTTCTTAGTTTTTAAAGTACCTAATGCATCCGATATCCAACGTGCTCTCCAAGAGTGCGGCGTTGTTATTAGGGATCGCAGTAGTATGCCGAAGATGGAGAATTGCTTGAGGATTTCTATTGGCACCACCTACGAGAATGATCGATTCTTAACCGAACTTGCGAAACTTCTCAAAAAAGTTGCATTCATTGATCGTGACGGCGTTATCCTCTCTGAGAACCAAATAGATTTCCAGAATGACTCGCTGGAAAAATATGAGATGCTGCCAGGAGTTATCGAGGGACTACGAAAACTGCGAAAGGAAGGCTACATGCTTGTCATGGTGACCAACCAAGATGGTCTCGGTACCGACAGTTTCCCCGAAGAAAATTTTTGGCTCGTTCAGGACAAGATGATTCGAGATCTGCGCGACGTCGGCATAGAGTTTGATGATGTTTTTATATGTCCACACTTCCCGCAAGACAACTGCGAGTGTCGCAAACCAAAAATCGGCATGGTTCGCAAGTTTTTGGATACGACCCCTATGAATTATGCCGCGTCTTTTGTTGTTGGTGATCGCGAGAGCGACATGGAACTTGCATCAAACATTGGCATACGAGGAATTAAGGGAGAACTGAATGGTAATTTTTTAACCACAATTGCAAATGCGTAAATCCACAGTCAAACGTAAAACTTACGAGACTCAAATAGAGGTGTCCGTAAACCTTGATGGAACAGGAGAGCGCGACATCTCCACCGGAATTGGATTTTTTGACCACATGCTTGAGCTTTTTGCGAAACACTCTGGCATAGACGTTGCTGTAAAAGCGAATGGGGATCTGAATATCGACGAACACCACACTGTTGAAGACATAGGGATTTGTCTTGGCCAAGCCCTTAGGGAGGCCCTAGGTGACAAGAAAGGCATTGAGAGGTATGGATTCCTGCTCCCTATGGACGAAACTTTGGCTATGTGTGCACTTGATCTGGGAGGTCGCAGTTATCTCGTATTCAATTACAAGCCAAAGCGCGAATACGTTGGGCAGTTCCCTACCGAACTCCTACAAGATTTTTTTCAGGCGATTGCTGATAACCTCATTGCGAATGTACACATAGAACTCAAATATGGAAGGAATGAACACCACAAAATCGAAGCTATTTTCAAGGCTTTTGCCAGAGCGATGAAAATGGCCATATCCAAGGACATGAAGAATCCCGACCTATTACCATCTACAAAAGGAACATTATGATTCAAATCATTGACTATGGCGCAGGTAATCTTGCAAGTGTTGCGAATGCGCTTACAAAATTAGGACAAGAATACGAGATCATTTCGTCTCCTATCGAGCTTCGAGATGATTCCAAAATTATTTTTCCGGGTGTCGGTGCTGCCGGCAGTGCAATGGCGATGTTACGTGCTACCGGCTTTGACGCAGTGCTTCCTACTATTACTCGCCCATTTCTTGGAATTTGCCTTGGGATGCAGCTTTTGATGCCTTATTCCGAAGAGAATGATACTGCTTGCCTTGATATCGTTGATGGCGAAGCGAGAAAATTCACATGTGATCTTAAAGTGCCTCAGATCGGATGGAATACTGCCACCAAGCTTTGTGATGATCCTCTTTTTGCAGGGATCCCCGATGATTCTTATTTCTATTTTGTAAACTCTTACTGCGTAGAGACGCCTTATGCTATCTCACAGACCGATTATGGATACCATTTCGCCTCTGCCCTAAAAAAAGACAACTTCTACGGTGTGCAGTTCCACCCCGAGAAATCCGGAGAGGTGGGCCTACGATTATTACTTAATTTTTGCGAGTTATGAAAATCTATCCGGCAATAGACATTATCGACGGCAAATGCGTTAGGCTTACTCGTGGCGAATATGACAATGTACAAAAGTACAACCTAGATCCGCTTGAAGTTGCGCGGACTTTTCAAAATGACGGAGCCGGTATGGTCCATGTTGTTGACCTGGATGGAGCCAAACAAGGCCTGCCTGTGAATTTTGACACCATCTCCAGAATTGATGTGCCAAAACAAGTCGGCGGAGGGATTCGTACTTACAATGATGCCAAAATGCTTCTTGATTCCGGAGCTGAGCGTATCATCATGAGCACAGCTGCAGTTGATGATACAAGCTTGATACAGCGGATTATTAGTGATTTTGGTGATAACAGAATCGTGATCTCATTGGATATCAAGGATGGCCTCATTGCCATACGTGGTTGGCGTGAGACTTCTGATATATCGATAGAGGATTTTTTGCAAAGAATGAGACTAGTTGGCATACGCACTCTAATTGTTACCGACATCAGTCGTGACGGCATGCTTGCCGGAGTTAACACAGATGCTGTCTCACAGTTTCTTAACAAAGGTTTTGAAATAATTGTTGCCGGCGGAGTTTCAAGTATTGACGATATTAAGCAACTGCGTGAACTTGGCGCAAATGGAGCTATTATTGGCAAAGCTTTGTACGAGGGGACATTAACACTTAAACAAGCCTTATCATGTTAGCCAAACGTATTATTCCATGCCTTGATGTGCGTGACGGGCGCCTTACGAAAGGTATAAAGTTCCAGAAAAACGTAGATATTGGAGACCCCGTCCTGGCTGCGCGTAAGTATTATGAACAAGGTGCGGATGAGATAGTTTTTTATGATATTTCCGCTTCTCCTCGTGGCAGGGAAATTATGCTTGATGTCGTTAGACAAGTTGCCAAAGAGATCTTCATACCGTTCTCTGTCGGAGGTGGTATTCGTACTGTAGGTGATATGCGGTCCGTCTTATTATCCGGGGCTGAGAAAGTTTCTATAAACTCAGCCGCTGTGAAAAATCCTTCGCTCATCAGCGAAGGTGCTCGCGCTTTCGGATCCCAATGTGTTGTTGTAGGAATAGATGCTTTGCGTGTCTCCAACGGTTTTCAAGTTGTTATCAATGGCGGACGTGTTGCAACCAGTATTGATGCCCTTACTTGGGCGCAGGAAGTGGCTCGTCTTGGTGCCGGTGAAATTTGTCTTAACTCAATTGATGCCGATGGTACTTACGAAGGGTACGATCTTGAACTACTAAGATTAATTTCCGAGAATGTTGAAATTCCCGTGATCGCATCGGGTGGAGTTGGCAATTTGGAGCATTTGTACGAAGGTGCCTCTGCCGGTGCCGACGCACTGCTCGCTGCAAGCATTTTTCACTACTCTGAATATTCGATTCGTGAGGCCAAAGAATTTTTAAGATCTAAAAATATAACCGTAAGATTATGAAAAAGTTGATACCGGCAATAATTCAAGATGTTAATACCAAACAGGTACTTATGCTTGGCTATATGAATGACGATGCTCTGCGTCTAACAGAGGAAACCGGCAACGTCCACTTTTGGAGTCGCAGTCGCAAGACTCTCTGGATGAAAGGCGAAACTTCCGGCAATATTCTGCGAGTATGTGAAATTGTTGATGATTGTGATAGTGATGCGCTTCTAATCAAAGTTAATCCAAAAGGACCTACTTGTCACACAGGAAGCGTAAGTTGTTTCTCTAACGCTTTTTTGCGAACACTCGAGAGTTTGATAGTTGACCGCAAATCAAAAATGCCAGAAGGATCATATACAACTTCTTTGTTTGAGAAAGGTCTTGATGGCATCTGTCCGAAAATTACCGAAGAGGCCGATGAGGTTGTAAGAGCTGCCCTTGATGAATCCGACCAGCGTCTCTCTGAAGAATGTGCGGACCTCACGTATCACATGTTAGTCCTGCTTGCTGCAAGGGATATGGGGTTGTCTGACATCGTCGATGAGCTTAAAAAACGGTCCAAAACCTAACCTTCATACATCTCTCTCAGTTTTCTAAAATCCAGCGCGTTCTCCATGAATGCTCTGCCGATAATTACGCCTTTTGTTCCGGTTTCTCGCAGGAGCTTTAAGTCATATTCGTCCGCAGTACCTCCGGAACTATATATGTCCATTTTGCCGTCTGTTTCGTAAATAATCTTTTCTATCATGTCGAAATTGGGATGATACATAGCTCCTTCCGTCTGCATGTCTTTGTAAATCAATTGCGTCACTCCAACCTTCTGTATTTGCTTCGCCAAGTCTGTGACCTCCGGCACCCCTCCGTCCAAGGTGAAATCTGTGTCGACCTTATTATAGTTTCCTTTGATTCCCATGATTATTTTATTCGGTCCGTATTTTGTCAGGGCTTCTTTTAATATCTTGATCGATGACACTCCGAGCAGGACTCTTGTTGCGCCTAATTCAAAAGCCCTTTCAACTTCTTCCATGGTTCTTATACCTCCGCCGAGTTGGACCTCCGACTTAATACCGCTACAGATTTTCTTAATCATTTTGGTATGTTGCAATGATCCCGACAAAGTCCCACCCAAATCTATTATTTGCAGTTTGATCGCACCTTCCGACGCGAAGAACCGAGCCATGTGCAGAGGCTCTTTGTAGTATGTTTTCTTTTGGTCGTTTTGCTTACCTTTGTACCAAGAGACTATCTTCCCTTCCTGTAAGTATATGCTTGGGATAATTTCCATACTGTGATAATACTTGCTTACCTTTTTAAAAACAAATACCGATGCAAAGTGAAATATTGATTATGATTGGAGGACTTATCGGACTCTGGCTCGGATCAAACCTAGTCGTCAGCTCCGGCAAATCAATAGCTCACAGATTTGGCGTTTCGGAAATGCTTATAGGTCTAACTATCGTCAGTATTGGAACAAGCTTACCCGAGATCATGGTCTCTATATTCTCTGGAGCAAGAGAGGCTTCCGACATAGCTATAGGAAGCATGGTCGGTTCTTGTTTGGCTCAGATCACCTTGATCCTTGGAATCGCCGGTCTTATTCACAAGATCACCGCCGACGAGAAGGCTCTAAGAATCGATGGAGTAATGCTTCTTATATCAATCGCCCTTTTCTGGATTATGCTTTTTACAGGGGGACATATGACGCAAATTGAAGCTGTGCTACTCATTGCAATTTATATAAGCTACTTGATTTTTACGACAAAGCACGACCACTTGGCGAAACAAGCTGTAGACCTTGGCGAACATGAGCCTCAAGGCTACCCTTTTGGAGTTAGGATTTTGTTCTTACTCATTGGGATAGCTCTGCTTATTGTTTCAGCTGATATCGTCCTTGATCATTCCATCCTTATCGCACAAGCTTACGGACTGTCTGAGTCTTTTATCGGAGTGATGATCGTTGGCGTTGCAACTTGCCTTCCAGAACTTAGCACGGCTGTTACAGGCGCTATAAAGAGGTCGCCCGGCATTGCCATAGGCACTCTTATAGGTAGCAATATTACCGATCCCCTGCTCTCCACAAGTCTTGGAGCTCTCTTTCATGGATTCGAGGCTGATTTGTCTATGCTGACTTTTGACATACCTTTCTGGTTTGTTTCTTCTGTCGCAGCACTATTGCTGCTTCATAGAAAACGCCTCACCCTGAGTCGCGGTGAGGCGTCGATTCTAGTAGCAATTTACGCTCTATTCGTTAGCGTTAAGCTGTTTTTACTCTAGTAGTAATATTCGCTGTAACTGATGTAGATTGAGACTTCCGGTCCGTCTCCGTATCCGTAATCGTATACGCTGTAATCTATAGATGCATATTTATCGAGGCCTTTGTCAAAGCTGATCATAACAGAGTCTCCCCAGTACTCATCTGAAGATTCTGAGTAAGAGTATTCCGTCCATCCGTTGTCTGCCATAACTCCCCTGTAATATTCCATAACTTCTTCAGCCGTACAGCTGTCGCAAGTTTGAGTTACAGACAAGTATACGTCAGAACCGTAGTTAGAACTTGACTGGCTTGAAACTTCCCACGCTGGGTTAAGCGGGAAATCTGAAGGCCATGTTGCATCAGCAGTCGTTGTTGTAGTGCTTGTTGTGCTTGATGTTGTTGTTGTTCCTTCGTCCGGAGATGTAAGTTCTATGTTTAGACATCCGGTTAGGACAACCATCAGAGAAGTCACTGCTAGAAGCGATATAACCTTTTTCATTTTGGTTTGGGTTAAAGTATATTTTAAAGAGTTTGTTTTTATGAAGAAAATCTGAAATGCATAACGTCACCATCTTGTACTTCGTAATCTTTCCCTTCTATTTTTAGCAGACCTTTTTCTTTTGCGCCAGTCTCGCCTCCATGATTTATATAATGTTCGCAATTTATTACCTCTGCTTTGATAAATCCTTTTTCAAAATCCGTGTGAATCACACCTGCTGCACGCGGTGCAAGATCACCTGCTTTGATCGTCCATGCCCTTACCTCTTTTTCACTTGCAGTGAAGTAAGTTCGGAGATCCAAAATGTCATACGCGTGGCGTATTAATGCGTTGAGTCCTGTTTCCTTGAGTCCCATTTCGGCAAGAAACTCACGAGCTTCTTCATCCGAAAAACCGATAAGTTCTTCTTCGATCCTGGCTGAAATCGGTATGATTCTGGCCGATTCGTGTGTGCTTAGTAATGCTCTAAGTTCGTCAGTACTTGCTCTTGCCACATCGTTTTCATGCATGTTGGCTATATACATCACAGGCTTTGCCGTCAAAAGATGTAAGTCCTTGATAGCCACTTTTTCATCAGGCGTTAAATCGAGACGGTGCGCGAGATTGCCCGCATTAAGTTCGTCGTGTATTTTCCCGACCAAGTCGGCGTATTTCACGGCATCTTTGTCGTTGGATTTTGCCGCTGTCCTTGCTTTTGTCAGACGACTCTCCAGAGTCTGCAGATCGGCCAGCAGTAACTCCGATTCTATAATCTCTATATCGCGTTTCGGGTCTATTTTCTCATGTACATGAGTGATGTTTGGGTCTTCAAAGACCCTGACCACTTGTGCAATGGCGTCACATTCCCTTATGTGGGCAAGGAATTTATTACCAAGCCCCTCGCCCTTACTCGCACCTTCAACAAGTCCGGCAATATCAACAAACTCTATAATAGTCGGTATGATTTTTTGCGGATTCACTATGTCGGAAAGCTGTTTCATCCTTTCGTCCGGGACCTCTACTATCCCGACATTAGGCTCTATAGTGCAAAAAGGATAGTTCGCAGCTTCTGCGCCTTTTGTCCTTGTAAGTGCGTTGAAAAGCGTTGATTTCCCTACGTTTGGTAGTCCTACGATGCCTATTTTAAGTCCCAAAGTGGAGGTAGTTAGTAGTTCCAGTATTCCTGCAGCTCATTGTACGTCATTTGTCCAGGAGCCGTAGCGTCTTCTTTGTTGAGCGGGGCATAGTATAAGTAATTTCCTGCCTGAGGCGCAAGGATTCTTGTGATTTTTCCTTTTTCACCCATTCCCAGAGTAATAATTGGTTGATTGTCGGCCTCCGCTTTTATTATTAGTTTGAAAAGTTCGCCTATATCACGGCTCTTATTAATCTTAGTGGAAAATTTGATTACGTCAGGCTTGAGACTGCGCATCTTGTCGTAAGTCCTTGCAAGGTTTATTGGCGTCTTTTCGAAATTATGGTACGAAATTATTAGTTTTTTCGCACTAAGTGCCAGCTTTTTGATCAGCGCCTTATCCGTTCTGATATCTACATCTATATAGTCACCACAACTGGTCGCCTTGATTAGCACCTCTATGCGTTCCTTTTCCGTCCCGCGAAAAAGTCCTTTTTCACGCTTGCCTTTGCATACGTACAAGAATGGTTTGCCGACCTTGCGTCTTAGGCTTTTAAGCTTTGCAAAATCGATCTCATGCAGGTGATCGAGCCAGATTTCTATAATATCAGCTTTTTTGGATATTCTAGTTTCAATCTCTTCTAATGTTTTTGCCTGTATCGGCAAACAATATTTGATCTTATTTTGCAATGTGCTTTATTATTAATTTTCTGTTAAACTGCGTGTCGCTATGAAAGACTTTAGAGCAAAACTTGTTTCTGTAAAAGAGCTAACTGCCGATGTCAGGCAGTTTTCATTCGAGCCGGACACGGATTTCCATTTTGAGGCGGGCCAATTTGTAATGATTGATATTATCGATGAACAGGCTCCAACCGCAAGTCGTGCTTACTCTATTGCCAGCACACCTGGTAGTGGCGTGATAGAACTTGTAATCAAACTACGCGACGGGCGTGGCTCAAATTTCTTAAGAGGTCTTTCCGAAGGTGACTCCGTTTCCATGAAAGGACCTTTTGGGCATTTTGCCATCGATAAGAGTTCCGGCAAGGATCTTGTTTTTATCGCCACGGGAACCGGAATTGCTCCTATCAACTCGATGATACGATCTCTTTTGGAGAGTGGCGATGCCCGCAAGATGAGGCTTTTCTTCGGTCTGAGACATTTCAATGATGTATTTTGGCGTGAAGAGTTTGAGAAATTGGCTGCCGAACATGAGAATTTCGATGTCATACTCTCACTGTCACGTCCTGATGACAGCCCTTGGGATGGCCGTCAAGGACGAGTCACTTCTATCATTGCAGAAGAGAATTTTGATTTTTCCAATATCCAAGTTTATCTATGCGGGAACAAAGCCATGGTTGACGAAACTAAGCATTTTTTTGTTGAGCACGGCGTTTCCGTACAAGACATTAGGCATGAAATTTTTTAAAAAATAAACAAACAAATATGAAAAAAATACTATCTGTACTTACGCTGACAACTTTGGTTTTTGCCACTGGCTGCTTCTCCTCTTTGTTGGCGATGGATGAGATGCAATACTACAATAATTATATAGACTATATTAATAGCCTGACGGACGATCTTGATTATGCAATGGATGATTATTTGGCCAATGTTCCGGAAGATATTGATGTTAACGAGGATATAGAGTTTTATGGCACTTATTACAGTACTGCGATTGCCAACCTCGAGTCTGTACAAATTGCGCTTGCAGCTGACGATATGTACATTGCTGACGAGGACAAGCAAATTGAGATAGAGATGGCGGCTTATGATTTCTTTGAATCTTTGGCTTATTTCTATGCCACTTACCAAAGCGCGGCAGAGTTCTATGCTTCGGATGGTCACAAAACAGATGTTGATTATGCTTATCAGCTGGATGAAGCGGTTATAGAGACTTACTACGCTGCTGCTTCCATGCAATTGACCCTTCTTAATATCATCACTCAGTACCAGATGGATTATCTTGGTGACCTCAATGAGGACACTGCAGATCCTATTGAAAAAATTTCCATCTCCATGACCCTGATTTACAGGTCTGCTGATGATCTTGTCTACGAGCTTTCTTATTGGGATTTCGAGAACCCGAATATAGACTCTATTGAGCAGCTATACAACGACCTTGTCGCCATACATACCGAAGAAGCTGCCGAGGTTGCAGCTCTTTATGACGAGCAGTATTCTGATATTTTTGACGCTTTTCAAGTCAGCTACTTGGGTATTTTGACGAGCTTTGAAGAAGCAATCTTCAAGATCATCACAGATGGCAAAGCCGGTCTTATTACATCTGAGAACAGCGCTGATTACAATGCTGCTTTTGACTATTACGATCAGCTTATCGATATCCACAATTCTATCGTGGATATGCTGTGGTTTGGTGCCTAGCGCCCTCCACCTCTGTAGTAGCTGTTGCCTCCCATCGCCGCGAAAGCTTGCCCCATAGGAAGATCACTTGCATCAGGCGCAGTGCAAATCGCTCTTTGATTGTGGACGTGAGGGTTCACTCCAAAAGCAGCTTCGATTATGAATTCATCCATGTCTACTCTCATTATATCTAGACGAGGTGTTCCTTGTGGATTTTTTATTCTTAATAACTCTCCTACTGTTTGTGCTCTCAGTGTCGCTTCTAGCCCAGGTAGGTCGCCTGCTAGGAACTCCATATCTAATTCCGTACCTAGAACGTCCATCATCGCTACTAATGAGTACCTGCTACCTGCTTTAGGCATGCCAAACACAACAAATCACTGTGACGGACTCTTTTCTCACATCAAACAAAAAATCTTAATACACAGAGGGATTTCCAAACAACGCAGAAAGAAGATGATTGATTACATGTTAGAGAATTTCTAGCAGACGTTTTTTCCCTATATCCCTAAAATTACTAAACTGAGGCTGATTATAACTAGTTTATTTGCTTCTGTCAAGATGGTGCCGCGGGGCGGAATTGAACCACCGACACGAGGATTTTCAGTCCACTGCTCTACCACTGAGCTACCGCGGCTAATTTTCAAACAAGCAAGGAGCAGTTTATATAAATCATTTCTGTAATTCAATGCCAAATTCTACTTATAGCCGAACTACCATAAAACGGCAGAAATTCTAAAGTCTGTTTTGCCATTTTATTGTAGTGCGGTTATATCATCTTAGCAGCTGTGTGAAATACCATTTGATGTAGTCCCAATTCCCGCCTGCCGGTATTAATGTGTATACGAAATTCTGGACTTCGCACTCTCCTGAGACTTCATCGCATACCTCTTCTTCGGCTGAAGTATCGTAATCTACGTAGACATGCTGGTTTTCGAGGATGTTGCCCGTACTAAGCACATTCCCTCGAGAGATGTCGTAATCTTTGTATTGAACGTAATACATAAGCGCCTCGTTTATGCCTATGTCTGTTTCTGTGTTGTCCATAACCAGCTCGACTATCTCAAATAGAGCTGTTGTATCGCTGAGTCCCATGCTGAGTCCTTTGTCTTTTATTGACTCCAAAATCATTTGCTGCCTCTCCGCCCTGTCATAATCCGATGAATAGTGACGTGATCTTGCCACCCTAAGAGTCTGAGTTCCGTTCAAATGATAGTCTCCAGCGGGATAGTAAAGCGTACTCCAAATTCCATTGTCATATGTCGTGTAGCTTGGGTCTATCAAGTCTTCTGTAAGCGTTATATCAATGCCGCCCATCGCATCGATAATATCTGCAAAGACATACATGTCTATAAGCATATACTTGTCTATCTGTTGCCCTGTTATGTCTTCTACTTCCCTGATGAATTCGTCCATTCCATAGTAGTAGTAGACACTGTTGATTTTACGCTCCTGATAGTACAGATCTCTTGGGAGGCTGATTAACGTAACCTTCTTATTCTCCGGATTCACATTGGCAAAAATGATGGTGTCCACATTGGACCCATGCTTACCACATATGAGAATATTCACGCCTTCTCCTGAAGCGGCTAGCTCGTCATATTCCGGGAGTGTTTCAGGCAAAGCAAGGTTTTTTTTTTACTCTCCGCCTCTTGAACGGCTGCCATGAGTTCCAACTTTGTCTCGCCATTCGTGACCATCACCTTACCGGTATGCTTGTCTACATATATTGTGCTCAGGACGCTGCCGTCCAAAGCAAGAAGATCGTAGTATATTCCGGTGTCGTCTTCGCGGGCTTCCGACATCTCAACGGAGTTCTCCGATAGTGCTTTTGTGAAAGCCGCGTCACTTAAAAGACTTTCAAGCTTTTCTCGATTTTCTGCAACTTTCTGCTCCAATAAAGTGCTGGCATCAAGCGGCTCTATAAGTGCCGCAAGTACCGCCGCATCTATCTCTACAGGTGCCATATCTCCAGTTGTCAGGTCAGACCATGTAACAACCTCCGGAGAAGCTTTTGCCAACGTAAGCGTTGCAAGTCTTGTTTGGTCTTGATTCACAAGATAATAATCATAAGAAGATCCGTTATCATATTCCGCTTCCGCCTTCATCCCTTTTTCCATTAATGCATCGTACGCATCTCCTGATTCATAGAGCATACTTGACAGTTCTGTTCTTGCATTGTCCAGTACATCTATACGACCGGTGAGAGCGCTCATATTTGCGATTTCCGACTCGAAAGCCACTGACAGATCGCCATTGATTTCGATATCTTCGTCAAAATAATTCTGCAAGTAGATTGCACCATCCTCCTCCGACACCCCTACTCTTAGTAATGCTCTGTCTAGCGCATCCTTGATCTCATATTCTCCGTCCGCACGTGACAACCCTTGTTCTTGCAAAAGAGTGCCTATTTCCTCCGTAGATAAGTACTCATCTACTTGAGTTGTATTTTCTTCTATAGTTTTCGATACTCCGATTTGATGCACATAAGCGAACATATCTTCTATCACCGTATCTCCTTCATCTTCCGTCTCGATATCATCGCCATTCAAAGTCGCATAGTTCTCCGTAGGCAGCAGTAGGAGTTCCCTGATTTCATTAAGATCCGTACCGAAATCCATTATGTATCCCGTAGCCTCTTGCGCCTTGTCTGTCGTCTCCTTGATCTCTGCTATTTCAGCTTTCAGGGCGAACACTTGCAGCACCAAAAATACCACTAATAAACCTGAGAGTACGGCTGCTATTTTGCGCCAGACGTACTTGTCTTCTGTAATAATTGTGTTTGTTTTTTTGCTCACGGATAAGAAAATACCAGAAAATGATTTTTTATCAAATAAAAGCTGCGTTAATCCCTAATGCTCATTTTACCTGCGGCCTTTGTTCGTTTCTTTGGAGTTTTTTTTAAAAAAGCTTGAAACTATTAGAATATTATATAAAATAGCCTGTGCTGTTTCAAAACTAGCGGGTGTCGTATAATGGCTATTACCACAGCCTTCCAAGCTGTTGATACGGGTTCGATTCCCGTCACCCGCTCCATTCGAGAAATTGCGATTTTTTGGCCGCCGCAGACCACGGAAAACCCAGTTGGCAAGCCACCTTTTGCCCCGTGAGCCGGAAGTTCGAGCCGATTTTTTGCAGAAACTTTCGTTTCTCTTCTAAATTTTCAGTATCCGCTACGCGGATGGCTTGGTGAGCCGAAATAATCCATTCGCGAAAGAGTTCGAGCCAATGAAGTCCTCCTCCGCCGTTTTCTTTTAAATTCTCTTTTATTTCTATTTTTCTATTGAGCATTTTTTCTTTGGCTTTCGTATATTCTTCATTTGAAATTGTTTGTTCCAAATAAGCATCTAAAAGACGCATTTGTTTTTCTTCTAAAGTTTTAAGCTCTTGTTTTAGAGGTGCGGCGGAAGAGGACGAGGAAGTTTGTGCTTCTCTATAATCCTTCTCCCATTGTTTCAACATCTCATCTTTCCAACTTTCGCGAATGGAAACCTCTCTAAAAAGCTCTTTTAATTGAGCTACCAGCTTTCTTTCTTCGAGATACTTTTGATGACACACCCGATTCTTTTTGGTGCAGCGGTAGTAGATATAAGTGCGGCCGGACGGTTTGATTTTCTTTTCAGCAGTAACCGCCCGTCCGCACTCTCCACATGTAAAGATTCCCCGAAAAGCAAAAGCCTCAATTTCTTTTGCTTTTCGGGGCTTACCTCTAGCCTCTACTATCCGCTGCACCATATCAAAGAGCTTTTTAGAGATAATTGGCTCATGGCTTCCCTGGTAAAGCTCTCCTTTATGTTTAAAAACTCCATAATAAAACGGATTTCTCAGCATACAATCAATTTTTGAAATGTGGAGAGCTTTACCGGTTCTTCTGCTCACCAAGCCCAAAGAAAGCGACAATTTTTGTAAATCTTCCAGTGTTTTCTCACCAGTGGCATACGCCAAAAACATTTTTTTAACTGCCGGCCATCGCTCCGGATCTTTAACCAATGTATGATTTCTTAATTCATTCAAATAACCGACCGGAGCGAGGCCGGGCATTTCTCCACGTCTTAGTTTTTGGCGTATGCCACGTTTAATATTCTCCGAGAGATTATCAATGTAATATTTACTTTGCCCAAAAGCGATATTGAGCATGAATTTGCCCTGCGGAGTGCTGTCAAACCAAAAGGTAGGGAATTTTAGCGATGTAATTTGTTCCTTATCTACAAGATAAATAATCTTGCCTCCATCAATACTATTTCTAGCCAGCCTGTCAGGATGCCACGCTAAAATTCCCACATTTCCCAATGATTCTATTTCTTTGATCATGCTGTTAAATATTGGTCTGCCTGGAGCCTTAGCTGTTTTGCTTTCCACAAATTCTTTTATTACTTCCAGATTTTCTTTTCGGGCAAATTCATGCAACTCAGTTACCTGTGCTTCTATTGAAAGCACTTGCCTGTCATCTTCATCTGTTGATTTTCTGGCGTAAAGAAAATATTTCATAAGCATTAAGTGGTTATCGCTTTTGGGCAAAGCCGCGCTACGCGCGGAAAATTGTCGCTTTCTTTCTGAAAATTTAGAAGTTTCGCCTTCGGCGAAATGCAAAAAATCGGCTGTACAACATCCGTTGTACTTTGCGCTTCGCGCAAACGAACTTCAGGCTCACGGGGCAAAAGGTGGCTTGCCAACTGGGTTTTCCGTGGTCTGCGGCGGCCAAAAAATCGCAATTTCTCGAATGGAGCTGCCTTTATGAAGAAGTTAGAACCTATTTCAAAGAGAAACATGGAGGCTAGCCTCCATGAAAATTTTGCAAAATCCTGACGCTCTTGGCCGCGCCGCCCGCCCGCGAACCTCGGGCGGCGCGTGAAAGAACACCGTGCAAATCCAAAGGAAAGAAGGGCGGGAAGGCAAAAATTCCTCCCCCAGACCCCCTCCTTTTTGCCTTCCCGCCTAAAAGAGCCGCCTTTTTCGGGGCGGTTAGTTTTTCGTAATTGACGGATAGGTGTAGTTCGCATAAACTATCTCTAGTAAAACTAAAAAATAAATATATACAATAGTGGTAGTAAAATTTTACTAATTAAGAATGAGAAAGTCAAAAGATTTACCGATAATAGCAAGAAACATTAAGAAATATCGTGCTAGATTAGGTATTTCACAGGACAAACTTTCCAAATTAGCTGACATCACTTTTCATACAATTACAAAAATAGAATCTGGATCTACACCAAATCCGGGAATTGAAACTGTAATGAAAATTGCAAAGGCTTTGGGCGTGACTGTCAACGATTTATTAGAATAATACCTTGATGGGTGAGCGCATACTCACCTATAATGTAATTACTTTTCATTAGTACAATATGTTAAATAAAACTCAAGCAAAAGCCAAAATTAGAGAATTAATCCAAAACTTTACTGATAATGAAGAGAGTTATCTTAAGGCCGATTATAATGAAACACTGTTAAGAAATGATTTTTTAAATCCATTTTTTCAGGCACTTGGCTGGGATATTCACAACAACGAAGGGAAGCCAACAAACCAAAGAGAAGTTATATTAGAAGAAGGATTAAAGGCCAATGTGTCATCAAATACAAAGAAACCTGATTATACATTTCGTTTATTTGCTGAACGTAAATTCTTTTTGGAAGCAAAAAAGCCTAGCGTTAATATAGAAACCAATGATGAAACAGCTAGGCAAGTACGAAGATATGGATTTACAGGTAAGTTAAAAATATCTGTTTTATCGAATTTTAAGAATTTAGCAATTTATGATTGCTCAATTAAAGTCGACCGCGACGATGGGGTTAGAAAATCCTTGGTAAAAACATATCACTACAGTGAATATGAAGAAAAGTTTGATGAAATTTATGAGTATTTAAGTAAGGAAACTGTATATAGTGGGAAATTTGATGAAATATGGTCACACATAGAAGATAAACTAAAATATTTTAGTGTAGACGACTTATTTTTGCAGCAAATAAATGAATGGCGATTACTTTTGGGGCAAGACATTTACAATTTTAAGCCTGATATACCAGAAGAATATTTAAATGATTTGGTCCAAAGTTATTTGAACAGCATTATCTTCCTTAGAGTTTGTGAAGATAGGAATTTAGAAGAATATCAAACGCTCCTTCAATTCGCGACAAATGAAGATTTCGAGGCATTAATCTTGAAATTTCACGCAGCAGATAAAAAATATAATTCAGGACTTTTTGATCAAGAATTCCAGGAGGAAATTATTAAAAATAATAGGTCTATTTTTTGGAAAATCATTAAACAGCTTTACTATCCAGAAAGTCCTTATTCGTTTTCAGTTTTTGCATCAGATATTCTTGGGAATATTTATGAAATTTTCTTGTCTGAAAAATTAAAAATTGAAAATGGTAAGATATCTTTGGAGAAAAAGCCGGATCATGCAGATCGAGATATAATCACAACTCCAACAAATATCATTCACGATCTCATTGAGGAAACAGTAATCCCGTTTTGCCAAGGCAGAAGTGATGAAGAGATTCTAAATTCAAAGTTTGCCGATATTGCCTGTGGCTCTGGAGCTTTTTTGTTGGAAACTTATCAGATATTAAACGATCTTTTAATAGACTATTATTTGAAAAATGATCGTTCGAAACTAATACAAACATCCGTTGATAGTTATAAATTACCTTTTGATATAAAAAAGAAGGTTTTAGTTAATTGCATATTTGGAATTGATAAAGATTTTAATGCAGTGCAAGCATCAAAATTTGGTCTACTATTGAAACTTTTGGAAGAAGAGACCGATAAGACTATCCCCTCTGACAAACCAATTCTTCCAGCTTTAAACAATAATATACATTACGGAAATTCTCTTCTTTCAAGCGCAGACGTTAAGGAAGACCTCCGCAATAAAATCAATCCATACGATTTTGAAGAAAAATATGATGTAATTTTAGGCAATCCTCCTTACATGAAGTCTGAGGATATGAAAAATATCACTCCTCAAGAATTGCCATTATATAGAAAAACTTATAATTCTGCATATAAACAGTTTGATAAATATTTTCTTTTTCTAGAGCGCGGGAAAAATCTCTTAAAGGATAATGGATATCTCGGGTATATTCTTCCAAGTAAATTTACAAAAGTTGGTGCAGGGAAAGAATTAAGAAAGCTATTAAAAGATTCTAGAAACATTCTTACTATAATTTCATTTGGCGCACATCAGGTTTTTAATGACAAAACGACATACACTTGTTTATTGGTATTAAATAAAGGCAAACACGAAACCTTTGATTACCTAGAGGTTAAAGATTTTACAAAATGGAAAGTAAAAGAATACGAAAAAAAAGATTTTGAGTCTGTAAACACGTATGAATTGGATGATGAAGTGTGGATATTGGTTCCAGCTGACCTAAAAAAGGCATACAAAAAGATTAACAAATTAAGTATATCTTTGGATGAGCTCATAGGAGAAGAAAATATTTTCAATGGAATACAAACAAGTGCCAATAATATTTATGTTCATAAAACAGAAAAGGAAGATTCTAAATATTACTTTTTTAATAAAGACGGAATACAGTACAAAATTGAAAAGGAATTGACTCGCCCTTATTTTCAAACATCTTCTGGCAAAGATAATCTTTATACTTATCGCCCATTTCAGCCAAATAGCATAGTTATTTATCCTTACAAAAAAAATAAAAATGAACTTGAGTTAGTAGATATAAATGAAATTAAGCACAGTTATCCATTTGCATACGAATATCTGTTAAAACATAAAGTTGATTTAGGGAAAAGGGACATAAAACCAGAGCCAAAAACACAGGATGAGTGGTACAGATATGGAAGGCATCAAAGCTTAGAGAAATGCGAGGTAGAAGAAAAAATAGTAGTTGGCGTATTATCAGCTGGAGGAAAATATGCAATTGATTATAATAAAACATTGTTATCATCAGGTGGGACAGCAGGATATTGTGTTATTACTCTCCCCGAGAATTTCCAATATTCGATTTATTACATACAAGCTTTACTTAGTTCTAAATATATCGAATGGTATTCTTCCTTAATTGGAGAAATTTTCCGTGGAGGATATATAGCCAGAGGCACTAAAGTCCTAAAAAAATTACCTATAAGAAAAATTGATTTTACTAATAAAAATGAGAAAACATTGCATGATCAAATTGCGAAAACCCAAAAAGAGTTAATTAAATTACAAGGCAGTATAGACAGGAGCTCTAATGATCGAGAATTGGAGCCACTCAAAAGACAATTTAGCCAGAAAAAAAGCGGGTTAGATGAATCATTGAAAGATTTATTCCAATTGGGAGAAGACGACCAAAATATTCCATTAATCTCAGAAATGTATGCAACTAATTAAGGATGCCTCAGCAGAAAAATTAAGAGGAGGATTTTATACTCCAGAACCAATAGCCGATTTTATACTTAAATGGGCATTCAATGGTAAGCATGGACAAGATGTTCTTGAACCCAGTTGTGGTGATGGTGTTTTCTTGGAAAGAATGGGAATAAATAAACATCCATACAAGACGATTACAGCAATTGAGCTTGACGCAGAAGAAGCAAAAAAGACAGCTAATTTAAACTTAAAATTTACAGAAATAATTAATGATGATTTTCATAACTATTTCAATACCACAAAAAGAAAATTTGATATTGTCGTAGGGAATCCTCCTTACATTCGTTTCCAATATTTAGATGGGGAACAACAAAAAGAAGCTAGTAAGGTTTTTGATAAAGCCGGGCTAAAATACTCCAAGCTCACAAATGCATGGGTTTCATTTGTAGTTGCTTCAGCAATGCTCTTGAAAGAAAATGGAAAAATAGGATTTGTTTTACCAGCAGAGCTGTTACAGGTTACATACGCAAAAACTCTTCGTAATTATTTAGCTCATTCTTTTAACAAAATTAATATCATTTCATTTCAGCAATTAGTTTTTCCTGAAATCCAACAAGAAGTAGTTCTATTGCTATGTGAAAAAAATGATAGCAAAAAACATTCCATAGAACATTTGGAGTTGGAAGGCATTGATGATTTGAAAAAAGTAGATTTTGATTTATTACGAAGCCCTAAAAAACAAATTGATTTTAAAAACAATAAATGGACTTTCTATTTTCTGGACCAAGAAGAAATTGATTTCCTTGAGGGATTAACCAATTCTCAAAGAATCCCACGCTTAAAAGATTTTGCTAACGTAGAAGTCGGGATAACAACTGGAGGCAATGATTTTTTCACAGTACCAAAATCGATAATAGACGAATATAATTTAAAAGATTACGCAAAGCCACTAGTTGGTAGAAGTGTGCAGGTAAATAGTATGATTTTTACAGAAAAAGACTGGCAATTTAATAGAGATAATGAAGCCAAAGCTCATTTGCTGATTTTTTCTAGACTTCAAAATTTAAAACGAAATCATAGAGCAATTAAGTATTTAAAATATGGGGAATCCCAAAATATACACAACGGCTACAAATGCCGGATTAGAGATGAATGGCAAATTGTTCCATCAATAAAGATCTCTGATGCACTTTTCATAAGACGAAATCATTTATTTCCAAAGTTGATTGATAACATAGCCAAGGCATATACAACAGATACTATGCACAGAGTTTTTTTGAAGAATAAAGTAAACAAAAAAGCTTTTATAGCCAGTTATTATAACTCTTTATCATTTGCATTTGCCGAAATAGTTGGTCGTAGTTATGGTGGCGGAGTACTAGAGTTAATGCCCAATGAAACAGAAGAAATATTGCTTCCCTATAAGGTGAAAAATGGCGAACTTTTAGACAAAATGGATAAAATGATGAGAAAAAAGGTGAATATAGATGAAATTCTGAAATACTCTGACGAAATTATATTGCGTGAAGGATTTGGATTAAGCTCGAAGGAGATAAAAATGGCCAATAATATTTGGAAAAAACTTTCAGCAAGAAGACTTAACAGAAAGTAATGTATATAACTGCCTCAAAACTCTACGACTACCTTCAATGCAAACATCGAGTTTGGCGTGACATTTATGGTCCTCAAGAAGAAAAAATCAAAGAGACAAACCCTTTTGTAGAGTTACTCTGGCAAAAAGGCGTTCAGCATGAGGAAAGGATAATGAGGAAGATCGGAGAAATTGCAGACATTTCCGAAGGATCATTAGATGAGAGATTTCAAAAAACACTCGAAGCAATGAAGACTGGAACTCCGCTCATTTATCAAGGAGTTTTAAGGCATGAGAATTTACTGGGTATTCCAGATTTACTAAAGCGACTGCCTGACGGAAACTACATAGCAATAGACATTAAATCCGGTCGTGGGATAGACGGAGTCGACGAGGACGAAGGAGAAGAAGGAAAACCTAAAAAACACTATGCTGTACAGCTTTGTTTGTATACTGAGCTTCTGAATATTTTAGGCTTTTCAAATCTAAAAAGAGCCAAGATCATCGATATTCATGGCAGCGAGGTTGATTATGATTTAACAGCACCACAAGGGCCAAGAACACCTCAAACTTGGTGGGAATTTTACGAACAGATAAAAAAACATGTTGAGTTTCTGATGAAGAATGAATATAAAAACAAGCCTGCAGTGGCAGGAGTTTGTAAACTTTGCCCTTGGTATAGCAGTTGTAAAAAGTGGTGTGTTGAAAACCACGATCTATCGAATATTTTTTATTTGGGGCGTAGTGTCCGTAATGTTCTTAATGAAGATTTACTTGTAGATAAAATCGAGGACTTTTTGGATATTGATGTCGAAAACCTTATGAAAGAAAAGAAAAAAGATAAAAACTTTCTGAAAGGCCTTGCTGAAACAAGCCTTAATAAATTTTTAAGGCGAGCGGATATTCTGACAAATACTAAAAAGCCAGTCATCTACGAGGCAGTATCATTTCCAGTAGTAAGCTATGAGCTATTTTTTGATATTGAAGACGACCCGACACAGGAATTTGTTTATATGCACGGAGTTTATGAACGGAATAACGGAAAAGAGAGGTATTTAGACTTCACAGCAAAAGAAATTAACGACAAAGCGGAAAAAGAGGCATGGGTAAAATTTTGGGATTACATTAAATCATTGCCGAAAGATGATTTTGCTGTTTACTATTATTCGCACCACGAAAAAACCACTTATAAAAAATTACAGAAACAATATCCAGATGTTATTTCAACGGAGGAAGTGGAGGCATTTTTTGATAATCCAAACGTCATCGACTTGTATAAAATAGTTCTGAAACAGACTGATTGGCCTGTTGGTAGCTACTCCCTCAAAGCATTAGCAACATTTTTGGGATTTAGCTGGAGAGATGAAACCCCATCTGGAGCTTTATCGATTCAATGGTTCAACGAATATATTGAGAGTGGCGAAGAGAAGATTTTGGAAAGGATTTTGCTTTACAATGAGGATGACTGTAAGGCGACCATGATTTTAAAGGATGGAATTCAAAAATTAAACTCAGAATAATAACCAAAAACCCCCGGATCAGAGACAGGGGCTTTTGATTTCAACTCTATTCCGATATTCTATTTACATTCAGGTAAAGACAGAAGATTGTTAGGTTCGTCACCGTCAGCTTCTGTTTTTACATATTTGTTGCCATAACGGCTGGTAGCAGTTATGACCTTCACCTTATCACCACCAACGTTCACATAGAAAGAATGTGTTCCAGCATCGATCATACTGATTACTTCCTTTTGAGTTCGCTTCCAAGTCCCTCCACTGCTGGTTGTGCCACCAAGATGGGTGATTCTCTCGTAAGGATTCTCTCGATCATCCTTGCTTATACATGTAATTCTGTTCATTGTTCTAAAATTAAAAATTAAATAAATAGCTTGTGAAGGCAAGATCGGCTATGGAGGGATCAATATTCTCATGTTGGATAGTTAAGTAATACCATAAAAACAGGTGTATATTAATCCATGGGTTAAAGTTAGTCAATACCTAAATTTTTTTTTAAAATCTTGTATAAACTTCATCAACATGATAAACTCAGAGCGTATTAACCCAATTTTATGAATATTGAAGACCGGTTCCGAGAATTACGGAAACAAAAATCAATGACATTGAATGATGTACGAAATGAATTAATAAAGAAATTTGGTGAAGATGAAACACTGTCTGTGCCTTATTTGTCAGAGGTAGAGAGGGGAAAATCAACCCCATCAATTAAAACATTAAAGAAAATAGCAGAAGCGTTTGACGTTTCTCTATATGATTTTTTGTCTGGAGTAGAGTGGGAGGAGCAAAATATTGATGAAAAAATTAAAGCCCTTCCGAATAAGTCTCAATCTGCCTTTAGGGAGTTTTTAGAAATGGTTAAAAGCATGGATGGTATAGAATTAGATAATTATTGGGTAAATACCCTTTTAAGAATTGAATACAGAGGGCGACAACCTGAAACGAAAATGGGTTGGCATGACATTTATAGGGCGTTAAAAAATTCACTGAATGATAAAAATTGATCCAGAAGTAGAAGTAATTGATCTCGTTAGGAGAGTGCAAAATAAATTTGAATCCGGCCTAACAAAGCAAGATCTTGCATATAAGATATGCCAGGAATTTGGAGTAAAGATACAATATGATTGTATAACCAATGATTCAGATGGTTATTATGTGAGTGAAACCAATTCTATCACTTTAAACAAAAATTGCACTTATAAACCTAGAATCTTATTCACTTTGTTTCACGAGATAATACACTTTCTAATTGAAAAAGAAGGCGCAACGATAATCGAATTATTAACCGATCATTCAAGAGGAACTTATAACTATTCCTTAGAAAAATTATGTGACCTTGGGGCATCAGAATTTTTGCTACCACAGGAAGAACTTGAAGGAGTATTGGAAGAAGAAATTGACATTGAGTCATTTAAAAAATTATTAAACGACACTAGGCAAATATCTGCCCCAGCAATTGCAAGAAAGCTTGCATATTTAAGTCATTATTCTGCCGTTTTTATTATCTGCGGAAAAAAGTTATTAAACATACCAATAGGTGGTTTATTAGAAGAGGATGAGAAGACTTGGGAGAATTTAGCAATCGAGTATGCTTTTAGCACTCCATCTTTTAATTATAGTTTGAAAAGATTTCATCCTATTCCAGAAACTCACCTGCTTCAACAAGCATTTAATAACAAAGAAGGTTATAAAGGAGAGGATTTTTTCCCATTTAGTAACCCTAAAACCAAATGGAAATGTTATATTGATTGTTTTTTATATGGAGATAGAATATACGGAATACTTTATAAAAGCAGACCAATAAATAATGAAAATCAACTTAGTTTATTATGATGGCAAATGGAATTGTTTCAAAACTAGTTAAGGACTCTCTGAAAAAAGCACCTCATGCGGTAGCGTAAGTAAATTTGGGCAATTTTATAATTTTCTCTGTTGTAAGCACCTATTTTTTGGTGCTTTTT